>TARA_B110000014_G_scaffold237711_1_pt1 | contig 13687 bp, 14 predicted proteins | sample TARA_B110000014 | Tara Oceans TARA_B110000014 (sample SAMEA4396468) | marine metagenome | biome: Westerlies Biome; feature: [MES] marine water layer (ENVO:01000295) within the mesopelagic zone...; material: water (ENVO:00002006), including particulate matter (ENVO:01000060) such... | reverse complement strand
CTCGTACTTATCCAATAATGGTAAACACCCAGCTCGATATATCTTTTCTAATTCTGCATTAATTGTTTCACTAGTATTCGATACTCCGATTTTCACCTGCTTAATCACGTCAACATCTACTTTGTTCCAATATGATTCAGGTTCACTCCCACAAAGTTGAGCATAATCCAAATCACATGCCTCAATTATTTCGTTTACCTCTTCAACATTCTGATTGGCAAACAACCCTACCAAAGCTGGTCCCCCCGGATTAAACTCCGATCTATAGTCATTTAAGATTTCAAGGGCCACATCCAAAGTTATTTGACGTCTTACACCATGCACAAATACAAAGCCAAGAAAAGAAGCTCCGTTTTCTCGGGCCAAAATGGCGTTTGATGAGTCTCTTAATCCACAAATTTTGAATAAAGTCACAGGAGGTTCCTTAGTGCAATCCCGGGATCATCTGAAGTTACTAACGACTCACCAATCAACACTGCACCAGCACCTGCCTCTAAAACTCTTTCGACATCGGCCCGACTTGATATACCACTTTCACTTACTAAAATCCTCCCATTTGGAACCTGCGGCCCCAAAATTTCAGTCGTTTCAAGAGTAGTATTAAAAGTTCTTAAGTCTCTATTGTTTATTCCAATGATTTCAGCATCAGATTCCAAGGCCAATTCCAGTTCTTTCTCATCATGCACTTCAACCAAACATTGCATCCACAATGAAGTCGCTATGTTCTTAAAATCCACTAATTGACTCTTATCCAACATAGAAACTATTAGTAGAATGGCATCAGCCCCATAAGCTCGAGCTTCATATATTTGATAAGGATCAAATATAAATTCCTTCCTCAGTACAGGGACTCCAAGTTCATATATTGCATTATGCCCTGCAAGCAGATCATCTATACTTCCATAAAAGAAATCTTCATTGGTGAGTACAGAAACGGCTGCAGCTCCGTTTTCAGCATATACCTTTGCCAATTCGGCAGCTTTAATATCTTTTGAAAAAATACCTTTCGATGGGGATCCCCTTTTCACTTCGGCTATTACTCTAACCGATTCTCCCATTAGACAGCCAGAAAAATTTAATGGCCTTTTGCGATCTGATATTAGCCTTTCTAGGCTCTCAATAGACAATTCTTTTTTGCGAACATCTAATCTTTCTTTTTTGACTTCTACTATTTCTTTTAAAATATCAGGGGCGTTTGAATTTATCATCTCACTGCAATCGAATTGCTTAGTTTTATATGATCATCCAAAGATTTCATAGCTCTACCAGAATCTATAGCATCAGCCCCAATAGAGATGCATTCGTCAAATTTATCTGACAGGCCTGCAACAAAGAGGCTTGCCCCTGCATTTAATAGAACAATATCCCTAGCAGCGCTTCTTTCGCCAGCTAGTACTGTTCGAATCAAACTAGCACTCTCAACAGCATTGTCAGCTTTTATTTGATCGAGGGACGACACTGATAAACCAAAGTCTTGGGGGTTTATCTGGTATTTTTTTACACGGCCGCTTTCGAGCTCCCATACTGTACTACTGGTAGATATAGTTATTTCATCCAGACCGTCGTCACCGTGAACCACTAACGCCTTTTTACTACCTAACCTACCAAGTGCCTTCGCCATAAGTTCTCCAACCAAGGGATCCGCGACTCCAATAATTTGTCGCGCTGCACCAGCCGGATTAGTGAGAGGGCCCAGCAAATTAAATACCGTTCTTATACCCATCTCTCTTCTAGGACCAGCAGCGTATTTCATTGACGGATGGAATGATTGTGCAAACATAAACCCGAATCCGGTTTCCTCAATACATTTTGATATTTGGTCGGGAAGCAACTGAATATTTACTCCCAATGCCTCCAACACATCCGCACTCCCACTTTTGCTGGACATAGCCCGATTCCCATGTTTAGCAATCTTCTGACCTGCACCAGCAGCAACAAAAGCAGCAGCTGTAGAAATATTAAATGTCCCGAAACCATCACCACCAGTACCACAGGTATCTATCAAGTCGTCTTCAGCCTGTACATGTAGAGACATTGAGCGCATCACAGAAGCCATACCTGAAACTTCATCCACCGTTTCTCCTTTCATGCGAAGGGCGGTTATCAATGATCCAAATTGTGAAGGTGTGGCCTCTCCTTCCATTATTAGCGTCATGGCAGATTTAGACTCATCAAATGTAAGGTTCTCTTTTTGAACCAGTTTTTCTATCAGACCAACTATCATAATTTCAGAATTTATCCCTGATTAATCCTTAAGAAAATTTGACAAAAGTTCCTTACCATTTTCAGTCATTATGGACTCTGGATGAAACTGTATCCCTTCCACAGGATATTCCTTATGTCTGACACCCATAATCAACCCGTTTTCCGTCCAAGCCGTAACTTCCAATTCTTCTGGCAAATTTTCCCTAAATATTGCAAGGGAATGATAGCGAACCGCGTTAAATGGATTAGGAAGCCCCCGAAACACCCCTTTCCCATCGTGATGTACTGGTGAGGTTTTACCATGCATTATTTCACCAGCATTACCAACTATCCCACCATATGAATCTCCAACACATTGGTGGCCTAAACACACCCCAAGCATCGGTGTGGTTCGCCCAAAATGCTTTATAACGTCGTTCGAAATACCGGCCTTATCGGGAGTACATGGTCCTGGAGAAATAACTATCTTCTCTGGGTCCATTTCAGCTATCTCTTCCAGTGAAATTTTATCGTTCCTTACCACAAAAACTTCTGCGCCTAGCTCAGCGAGATATTGATACAAGTTATAGGTGAAACTATCATAATTATCTATGAGTAAAATCATAGGAGTCCACCTAGTTTGTTTTCAGCATCCTCTATTGCCCTCATCAGGGCGCCTGCCTTGTGAATCGTTTCAAAAAATTCCGTTTCTGGAACGCTATCATAGACTATACCTCCACCTGCTTGAAAATGGGCAACCCCATCCTTAAACACTAGCGTCCTTATTGTGATAGCCGTATCCATGTTTCCAGCAAAATCAAAATAGCCTACTGCACCCGCATAGGGGCCTCGAGAATCCTCTTCCAACTCAGAGATGATTTCCATAGCTCTTATTTTGGGTGCCCCTGACACTGTCCCGGCAGGAAAACATGCTCTAAGGGCATCGTAATTGCTATATTCTGATTTCAATTTACCTTCCACGTGTGAGACCAAGTGCATAACGTGAGAATATCTTTCGATTTCCATTATTTCAGTGGCCTGAACCGTCCCTGGTTCGCTTACTCTTCCAATATCATTCCTCCCAAGATCCAAAAGCATCAAATGCTCGGCTCTTTCTTTCGCGTCAGATTGCAACTCTTTTTCCAGTCTCATGTCTTCTGTCGGATTATCTGATCTCGGCCTAGTTCCAGCTATTGGATGTGTAGACACCATGCCATCTTCAACTTGTACCAACATTTCAGGAGAAGCCCCTACGATTTGGAAATCATTCATATTGAGATAGTACATATACGGGGATGGATTTATGGCTCTTAGAGACCTATATATGTGAAAAGGATGGGCCGAAGAAGGCCTCGAAAAACGCTGGGACACCACCACTTGAATAACATCACCATCCACCACATATTTTTGACTACCCTCCACCATAGATTGATGATATTCAGGTGTCATATTGGAAGTTCTATCACTGGATTCAAACCCAGATTTATCAGGGATGTCAGAGGGATCCAAAGGGGAATTGAGCCTGTCTATAATTTCATCAATCCTGGCTACCGCTTTAAGGTATTCATCCTCTATAACTCCATCCAATTTAACGTGACTTACAACTTGGATCATATGTCGGACATGATCAAACACCAAGAAGGTTTTGGTCATCATAAAAACTGATTCCGGAACATCGAGTACGTCACCATTCTGATGCGGAATATCCTCAAAATAACGGGCCACCTCATAGGACAGATAACCAACTGCGCCCCCCATGAATCTTGGCAGATACCCAGACTTAACCACCTTATACTCTGACAAAATTGCTTCTAAAATACCAAGGGGGTCGACTTCCCCATCTTTCCTTCCAGGTCCCGTTTCAATAACGTGATCAGGTTCTGTCCCAATAAAACTATATCTAGCTAAATGTTCCCCACCTTCTACACTTTCCAAAAGAAAAGAGTATGGGGGCTGGGCTACTTTCAGATATGCCGACACAGGAGTTTCAAGATCAGCATTAATTTCACGATATACTGGAACTAGGTTGCCCAGATGTCCCATATTTTTTACCTCAGCCAAACTAGGGTAATACATTTTGAGACTCCCTCAGTTTTGAGTTCAGACAAGTCATTTCTGTCACGGTACAATCAACCCCATTTTTTCTTTCATTTCCTTGACTTTAGGCATGGAAATAGAGGCGGCGTGATCGGCACCCATCGCCAGCAACCTATCTAATTCAGCTACATCATTCATCAAGTGTTCATATTCCTTACGTATGGGAGCAAGTTCTTCAATAACTACTTCCGCCACAGCTTTCTTCAAGTCACCATAACCTCTCGCCGATTCGAAATCACGTTCTACTTCTTGTTCACTTTTGCCTGTTATGACTTTATATATACCCAAAAGGTTGTTGACCCCGGCCTTTTCTTCTTCTTCAGAAAACCGAATTTCATTCCCAGAATCTGTCACCGCTCTCATAAAAGACCTTTCTATCTCTTTTGGATCATCCAACATACGGACGGCATGACCTCTTATGTCAGAATAACTTTTAGACATTTTTACATTGGGATCATTAAGGCCCATAACTCTCCCGCCTACTTCAGGAATCACCGGCTCAGGAACAACAAAAGTCTCTCCGTAGATTCGGTTAAAGCGAATCGCAATGTCTCTAGCCAATTCAACATGCTGCTTTTGGTCTTCTCCAACAGGCACCTCATGAGCATCATAAAAAATGATGTCCCCAGCCATTAAAACCGGGTAGTCCAGTAATGCAGTAGATACACTACCCCTACCCTCTGATTTATCTTTGAATTGGGTCATACGCTCCAACCATCCTAGAGGTGTAACACAGTTCAAAAGCCAGCAACCTTCTGCATGGGCTGTCACATGGCTTTGTACAAACAATGTGCTTTTCTTGGGGTCCAAACCACATGCAAACAAAATTGCTGCTAGATCCCTAGTTTGAGACACCAATTCCTTTGGATCTGGCGTTACTGTCAACGCATGAAGATCAACAACACAAAAGAAATTCTCTTTTTCCGACTGTCGATCGACCCAACCTTTAAATGCCCCCAAATAATTGCCCAACTGAGGATCACCGCTAGGCTGCACTCCACTGAAAACTCTTTTTATTTCCTTCATAACTTTCCCGTAATTATTTTTCCAAAAAAAAACCACCCCTAAAAAGGGGCGGTTGTATTACCGCGGTGCCACCCTTCTTCCTCTTAATGCATAAGAGGCACTCATTGGAACAAATTCCTAGGCTGTTATAACGGGGCCTATCCGTCTACCAACCAACCTCAAGTAAGTCAGCAGCAGCTCCCAGGTCCATTCGCTTTCTGCGGATACACCGGTTCTCAGCTTACCCGGTTCTCTATAGTATCGCTGGAAAGTTACTATTCCTGTTCATCGCCTTATTAATGGGACAATTATAACCCATTATGTCTATTTAAAAGCCGGTATTACCTCTTTACCAAATAATTCTATTGAGCTCATTACTTTCTCATGGGAAACTTGATCAGATTGCATTATTAATAGAAGTTGATCCGCGCCAACTTCTTGATGACGACGGACACCTTCTATGCAGGATTCAGGATTGCCAGCTACAATAACTCCCCTTTCAGCCAAAAGTTCTGCTGGTAATTCGCCCAGCATCGCTCTGGGCGCGCCTCCACCCCCTAGATCTTCTTCTCCTCCCAAAAATCTGGAGAAGTTTGCTTTGAGGTGCTCAGGTACACCTCCCCATGAATCCAATAGCTTTTCATAGACATCTGCCCTGTCAGCAGTATAAGGCCGGTTTGGCCCAAAAAACTCTTTGATAGCACTGGCACCAATCTCTTTAGCTTCTTGATCGTCATGTCCACAATGACCTAGAGTGAAATTAGCCCATTGATTGTTTACAAAACCCCCAACCGGATTGGCGTTTTTAATGTTTTCTCGATAATTGTCCACATGCTCCTTCATACCTGCAGGTGCCCCAGAACCAAATGATAAAACCCCAATCCCTTTTTCTGCGGCCATTTCATAACTAGTAGCCTGCGTGCATGCCATCCAAATAGGAGGATGGGGAGATTGCTTAGGTTTTGGCAATATCTCTCTTTCAGGAATATCAAAATGTTTACCTTTATGAGAATAGAGCCCTTTTGTTTGCCATATCTCAGGAATAATGTTCAAAGATTCTTCCATAATTTCTCGAGTATCCCTTGGATCAATTCCAAGACCCAATTGCTCATATGGACTACTACGCCCAACTCCAAATTCAACTCGTCCACCGGAAAGATGGTCAACCATAGAGATTCTTTCTGAAACCTGGATGGGATGATGGTTAGGAAGTACGACCACCCCAAAACCTATTCGTATTTTTTTCGTAAGTCGCGACAAAGCAGAGATTACCACCTCAGGGGCAGAAGACCCTGAAAATGTCGTCAGAAAATGGTGCTCGACAAACCACAAGTGATCAAAGCCGACTTCGTCCGCAAGACGGCATTGCTCGATGGTTTCGTCGATCAAGGATGAATAATCGACCTCGTAATCAGTGTGAGGTCGTTGCATTTCGTATAAAAGGCCGAACTTCATAATCAATCTCCCAACATATATGGCTTACTTTATGGCAGTCTAACATAACAAAACAAACCCTCGATAAAGCTAAAATTATGTGTACACTACCTAAATAATCAAAATCCACCAAGGGAGAAATATGAATATTCTAATAATGGCTGCTGGGGCTATAGGGGGATATTTCGGGTCAGTTTTATCCAAAACCAATGAAGTTACTTTTATTGCTCGCGGAGAGCATTTGGAAAAAATTCAAAACTACGGGCTTTCGGTTAAAAGTGCCACGAGTGGGAACTTTATCTGCGAATCGAAAGCATATGAATCACCACCCCCCGGATACAAGGCTGACCTTATTATCTTCTGCGTTAAGGAGTATCAAAACCAAATAGCGTGCCAAGTAATTTCAAATTCAGTTAGAGACGACACAACGATTTTAACTTTGCAAAACGGACTAGGAAGTGGCGATGTTTTAGGTAAGGAATTTGGCAAAGAAAAAATTCTGTTGGGGGCTGCTTATGTCGAGGCTTCAAAAGGTGATCCTGGCATCGTATTGGAGCACGGTGGTGTTTGTAAGATCACCTTTGGCGGGCAAAATCAAGAACAAACAGAAAGGGTCCGAATGGTAGAAAAAATATTCAAATCCTCCCCCATAGATTACGCAGTATCAGAAAATATAAATAATGACCTTTGGCAAAAATTAGTCTTTATTAGTGCTCTTAGCGGAATGACATGTATAACCAGATCCAGCTTCCAAGAAGTAATGACTCACCCACAAACTCGAGATATCACGAAAAACCTGGTTAGTGAAACGGCATCCGTAGCTTCTAAAGTGATCCCAAATTTTTCGAAAGATACGGTCCCAAATGTAATCGAATATCTGGAAACTCACAAAAATGACCTAGTGTCGTCAATGCATCAAGACTTATTAGCGGGTAATCCCATAGAAATTGATGCAATAAATGGTGCTGTAAGTCGCGAAGGTAAAAATTTGGGCATACCAACTCCAATAAATGACATGATAGCCTCTTGTCTTTCCCTTCAAGACTTAAGGGCGCGAAATTAACAACATTTGAAATAGGAAAAGGAAATTTAATGACGTATTTTTATAGTTCGGAAGGTGCCAACCAAAAATTGCTTGCCCCTGGAGTCAAATTGAAAACCATGTGGGGCGAAAAGATAATGATGAGCCTTGTAGAACTTGACCCCAAATCAGAAGTTCCTATGCACAGCCACCCCCACGAACAGGCGGGAATGGTACTTGAAGGGGAATTCGAATTTACGATTGGTACTGAAACCAAAAAAGTGTCTAAAGGGGAGTATTACATTATTCCAGGAGGTGTTGAACACAAAGTAGTTGCGGGGCCAAACCCGGCAGTCGCCTTAGACATTTTTAGCCCGCCTCGAGAAGATTACAAATCATAAAACTGATGTGCCGGAAAATTTCCGGCACATCAGTTTTATCAAGCAATATTTATCTATGCCCCAAATCGGACGTCGGCGTTCGGATCACTGTAATCTACGCCTTTTGTAGCCCAAAAAATCTTAGCAATTTCATCTACAGCTTCAACCAATTCCTTCGCTGACGATGAGCTAACACCTTGTTTATTAGCACCGGCTAATTTGTTGGCATTCCAAAAGAGCTCGTGAAGATTCGGGTAATCAGCAAGATGCTCTGGCTTAAAGTAGTCGGCCAACAATATATTAAGTTCGCTCTTTACTCCCTGTGCATGCTCTTCCTTAACCGCTATGTAGCGAGCCACCGAGTTAGGAACTGAGATGTCTCCACCTCCAGCGGAAAGATCGGCCGCCTCAAGACGAACTGCCATTTTCAGCACCGTCTGAGCCGCAATTTTTGCACTTATAGGGTCATATATACCGCAGGGTACATCACAGTGTGCCTGAACATCTCCAAATAGCTTCGAAAATATTTTCATAATTAACCTTCCTTAAAATGACCTTGCTCTTCAAGGCCAAAAACTTTAGTTTATACGAGAAACCTATTGACTAGTTTCTAACTTTTAAGATACAGAAATTTACCTGCCAAGGCAACAACAGATACATCAGCGTACAGGTGGCCCATGTTCCACATAAGGCGAGTGAAAAACAGAAGTATGGAACCGACTTTGAAAGATAGCTTTTTAATTCTTACCAAAACTTTCAAATTAACTGCAAGGGGCCAAATAGTAACATTCCAAAATCCCGAATCTCAATCGGAAACCTTGATAAAAAGAGTAGTGGCTATCAAAGGAGATCATCTGGAGATTAAGGATGGATCAATCTTTCTAAACGGTGAGCATTTAAAGGAACCCTACATATCCGACTTACCTAAGACAATGGCGATAGAAGAAAATTTTATTTGGGATCTGAAAGATGATTCAGTAGTAGTTCTGTCTGATAATCGCCTTGTAGGAAATTTTGATAGTCGAAAGTTCGGCAGCATCAAGACTGAGCATCTATTAGAGGAATTTGTCACAAGATTATGGCCAATCAGTAATTCTGAAATTTGAAAATTTGTCCACGAATATGATTTTAGTAATATAATTCACCAGTAAATAGAAACTAGATTCCCTTCAGAGGTGGTCCATGTCAGAGTCTATAGTGCTTTATACTCATCCAGATTGCTCTTATTCAGACGCATTGAAAGAAGAGCTTACAGATCTAGCACTGGATTTTGAGGAAATAAACCTCGCACTCAACCCTGAGGTGTGGGAAAAAGTAGAAGAACTGACTGGTGGCGAAAGAATAACGCCGGTTATGGTTACTGGGGACAACGTTGAGGTAGGATTTCACGGAGTTGGTTGAAGTTACTGAGAAAATGTGGCCGTGAGCCACGAAACCAAGCTTCAAAAGTGAAATTATGTTGACCTAGACTGATTGTTCGACTAACTCGAAAAATGGAGGTCAAATGATTTGGGTTCGTAGAATAATAGCGTTACCTTTCATAATTTTGGCCTTCGTTACCTTCCAAATAGGAGTACTAGCACAACAAACTGCCTCTAACCTTATAAGCCCCTCTTTTTATCTTGAAACTTTAGCGGATTCCAATGTCTACTCTTTCTTACTAACTGATCTTCCTACCACCGCGTTAAAAGACGTTAGAAAAGCTAACAGCAACCCCATAATCGAACAGAGCGGACTCTCTGACGAGACCATAGTCAGTTCAATAAATACGATAGTCCCGCCCGATTGGTTGCAGTCTAACTTTGAATCCACAGTAACTGGTGTCGGTGATTACGTCACTGGCAGAACAGATGAATTCACGATATCAATACCTGTAGACGAAAGGGTTCAAGCAGCTTCAAATCAAATAACTTTCGTATTGAACGAAAGTGACATATACAAAATGGTTATGGAGAATCAAGTACGCCCTGTAATATCTGAAGCCTCCAAAAACGAATTACCTTTTGATGTTTCTGTGAATGAAGACCAATTAATGGCCTCAATACAAAAAATCATTTCTAAGGCGTGGCTCACTGGACAAATAGATTCAGTACTTAGCGAGGTGGTTCCATACGCTGTAGGGTCTGAAGACACCTTTTCAGTAGTGGTCAAAGTAGATGATCGAATCGAGGTAGCTGTTGCAGAGGTAAAATCAATAATGGCCGATGCCAACGCGTATGAAGCGCTGTTCGAAGGATCTATAGCGCCAAACATATCATCCTCGATCGGGAACTCTGCAAAATTGCCTTATGGAATAGAAATAACCGATGAAGAAATTTCCTCTATAATCAGGAAGACGGCCCCACCTTCCTGGATGCAAAAAACTACTGAATCAATTCTAGATAATGCAACACCTTATTTAGTAGGAAGAACTGACGAATTTACGATCTCTATCAACATAGAACCAAACAAGGAAGAAGCTGTCTCTGATTTGATGGCTTTAGCTGAACAAAAGCTCAACACCAAATTAGCTGATCTTCCAGATTGTGATGCCGATGAAGTAGTGAATATACTGAACAATCCAGTTGCAGGGCTCCCTTCTTGTTATCCGGCAGATCCTTCCCTCAAACAACAGATGCAGAATTTTACCAGATCTTACGTAACCACTGTTATTTCCGCCGTAAGACCGCAAATCATCAACACTATCCCAAACTCAATAGACTTTGATCAGAATTCTCTCCGACAAGTGGTACCTGCTAAAGCATTAGAATCTTTCGATCAAGGAAGAGATATCGTCAGAGAGGGATATACTTTCACAGAAAAAGATCTAGAAAGTCTGATAAAACAGGGAGCGGGTGACAATTCCTGGAATCAAGTTTCTAAAGTACGCGATTCGCTATCTAAAGGAATTCAGTACAACGAGCAGGACTTTAGAATTCACATAGAAACCGTGACAGCGGACGGTGGCCAAACTCTTTCAATGCTTGATCAGCTGCGCGGGATTTTGAAACTGGTTCACATGTTTAACATGGCAGTCTATATCCCAACGCTATTAATTGCAGCCATAGTAGGTTTTTTGGGTGGAAGAGGATGGATCCAAAGGCTCATGTGGGCAGCTATAACAATGTTAGTCGCGTCGATTTTAGTATATGCGATCTGGGGCCCCGTTTATTCCTCCGTTGCAGAACCGATTATCCATGTGCAAATTGATCAAATTGCGTCGCAGGCTAGTGGTCAAATAGCTCCTCAATTTCTGGCAACCGAATCCCTTGTCGTTCAGCAGGTTACCAATATCGGGAAAATTGCCATCTCAAAGTTCATATCCGGAATTTCAGGTACCGCTTTAATTACGTCAATTTTATCTTTGGCTATTGTTGTAGGTTGTGTCGTTTTAAATAAGATTAATTCAAAGTAGAAGAAAAGGAACCCAAGGATATGGCAAGAATAAAACAAATAACTGAAAAAAACGAAATCTCAACGGAACATGAAGAAATATTTGATTCCATCGCCTCTTCTAGAGGCAGGATCAGTGGTCCTTTTTCAGTCTTATTGCATAGCCCAGAAATTGCTGGCAGGGCGGCACATTTGGGTGCATACATCCGTTTCGAATCGTTGCTTAAGGACGATGAAAGAGAAGTGGCAATCATTACAGCGGCAAGAGAAATGAATTGCAATTATGAATGGGCTGCGCACGTACCAATAGCGATTCAAGCTGGGGTATCTCAAGAAGTGGTAGATGTTATAAACCAAAGAGATTCTACCAGCGAAATAGACTCAAATTACTCCTTGATAATAGGGTATGCAAGGCAACTGATAAATGATAAAAAAGTGGATGATGAAACTTTCGATAAAGCAGTGGCTAAATACGGAAATCAAGGAGTAACAGAACTAACCGCCGCTATAGGTTATTACGGGATGCTAGCATGTGCGTTAAATGTTTTCGAAGTAACCCCAGAACCAGGTAAACCTGCTCTGATTTAAAAAGCCAAGCAGCCACAAATCACCTATTGATAAATTACGGGTAAAAATTCCTACCGTTTAGACTATATATTGGTTTCTATGATTAGTTACCCTATTATTGAGATTTTCACCCTTTCATAATAACCTTTGGTTATTTGAGGTATCCTGTAACTTCGTCATATTCCTCGTCAGTGAGCTCCCAATCCGCAGCCGCGGCATTAGCGACGACCTGCTCTGGCTTAGTCGCCCCGGCAATAACCGAACTTATATCTTTGTTATACAACAACCAGGCAAAGGCCAATTCTAAAACAGTTCTATCCCTATCTTCCGAAAATTTAATCAACCTCTCCAGCAATGAGTAATTATCCGCATTAAATAACCCTTTATTGTCAGATTCCAGCCTAGATCCAGAAGGGGGAGGTGAATCCTTTCTGTATTTCCCAGTTAAGAATCCATTGGCGAGAGGAAAGTATGGGAGAATACCAACCCCATATTTGCCGCAAAAAGGAATTAACTCTTGTTCCACATTCCTTTCGAGCATACTATAGTGAGGCTGAGCACTGACAAAAGTCTGTATACCCAATTCTTTTGAAGTCCACACAGACTCGCAAACCTGCCATGCGGAAAAATTTGAACACCCAAAATATCTTATTTTTCCTTGAGTAACCAGATCATTCAATGCTCTCAAAGTCTCTTCCACTGGTGTGGTTGGATCCCACCAATGAATCTGATATAAATCTATATAGTCTGTGCGCAATCTGGTCAGACTTTGCTCTACTTGTTCCATAATATGCTTTCTTGAGTTTCCAGCTTGGTTAGGTCCTTCCGACATACGACTTGAAACCTTAGTGGCTATCACAGCCTGTTCTCGCCTACCTTCCAATGCCTTCCCTATATATTCTTCAGAGAGCGTATTGCCATAACTATTCGAGGTATCAATTAAATTAATGCCGACATCAAACAGCTGGCTTATGACTTCATTTGAACTCTGGTAATCCAATCTTCCACCAAAATTATTAGCCCCCAGTCCAACAACAGAAACTTCCAATCCAGAATTTCCTAATTTCCTGTATTTCAAACTTCAACTCCTAATGAATTATTATTTTCTCAGGCCTAGATATAAAATAGCCGTCCTCTTTGGTGATTCGCAGGGCAAATGAATGTGAATCTATATCCAAAGCCATCTCACGATCCTCAATAGGCCATTGAGGGTATAAAGGGTTTTCATATTTTTGGGATTCTTCTCCCGATATCACCAATGAGCATACAGCTTCATTCTCTGGCTTTCGACCTTGGAGGAGGTTCCTCATATAAAGACCGCATTGCTCGTCCTCATCAGCCCTTATTTTCCCTTCAAGACCCATTGCCACCAATGTGACTATTTCCGGTTTGGAATAAAGGATATTTTTGACTGTCGCATCGGCAACTGCGAACGATCCTCCATATACAATTTCCGCCTGGGAAGCGGCAGTGACCCCTACAGTGCCTGCTCTGGTAGATTGAATAATAGTTTTACCTGTCAAATCGACATTCTTCAACTCATAGGGAGAATTCCCAAAATCAAAGCCTTCTGGTTTTTTACCACCAACCTCCCCCATCAAAAGGTCTCCTCTACCTTGTTTTTGAA
>TARA_B110000014_G_scaffold95523_1_pt1 | contig 13725 bp, 13 predicted proteins | sample TARA_B110000014 | Tara Oceans TARA_B110000014 (sample SAMEA4396468) | marine metagenome | biome: Westerlies Biome; feature: [MES] marine water layer (ENVO:01000295) within the mesopelagic zone...; material: water (ENVO:00002006), including particulate matter (ENVO:01000060) such... | reverse complement strand
GACCGCTACTACCAAATAGCCCGGTGTTTACGCGACGAAGATCTTCGCGCTGATCGCCAGTTTGAATTCATGCAACTTGATGCTGAAGCAAGTTTTGTCACTCAAGAAGACGTACTGAAATTCATCTCTTATGCAGTCCTTTCTACAGCTGAAAAAATCACTGGAGAGCAACAATCTGAAATTCCAAGAATGTCATGGTTGGAGGCGCAAGAACGATTTGGTAGCGATAAACCCGATACTAGATTTGGTCTTGAACTTGAGGAACTAACAGACATATTTTCCTCTACAGAGTTTCGAGCGTTCCAAGCTTCCTGCATTAAAGGAATTCGTGTACCAAACGGGTCGGACATATCTCGAAACCGGTTAGATGACTTGACAGAAAAATGTAAGCAATGGGGTGCTCAGGGTTTGGTATGGATGAGAGTAGAGGAAGAGGAACTCAATTCTCCTATTTCCAAATTCCTCACTGAAGAGGAGCAAACGTCTCTGCGAGAAGTCATGAAAGCAGAAGAAGGCGATTTACTTTTTTTGGTAGCAGACGAGCGGCATTTAGTTCGTCACATATTAGGTTTACTTCGTTTAGAAATTGGACGTCCCCCCGTCACCGAAGGAGGACTGAATTTCTTATGGGTTGTAGATTTTCCTTTATTTGAAGGAGTTGATGAATCAGGAAACCCACAGCCTGCACATCATCCATTTACCATGCCTCATGAAGAAGATCTTGAGTTGCTTGAGGCAGGAAAACTTTTAGAAGTCAGATCCCAAGCATATGACCTCGTATTGAATGGATGGGAACTTGGATCAGGAAGTGTTCGAATACATAGAAAAGAGATCCAAGAGAAAATCTTTGGACTTCTAGGAATAGAAGCAGAGGAAGCTCAGGAAAAATTTGGGTTCCTGCTTGATGCTTTCAAATATGGAGCACCTCCACATGCAGGCTTTGCTTTTGGCATGGATCGCCTTACAGCTCTTCTTGCCGGAGAAGAAAATATTCGTGAGGTAATCGCATATCCAAAAACACAATCAGGAGCAGATCCGTTAACTTCAGCACCAAACCCGATTGATGACAAACACCTAACTGAACTCGGTCTTCGTGTACTTCCATCTCAGCAGTAACGAAAGGCTTTAATTTGCCAGACAGTCTGTTCACAACTGCAGCCACTGAGCGTTTGTCTCGTCGCTCTCCATTAGCTGCACGACTTAGACCAAATCAGCTAGATGAAATTGTGGGCCAAGATCACTTGGTAGGTGAAGGTAAACCCTTACGCTGCTTAGTTGAGTCTGATCAGCTCTCATCACTAATTTTTTGGGGGCCTCCTGGAACTGGGAAAACAAGTCTCGCTAGGCTGGTCGCAAAAGTTACAGCTAAAGATTTCATTGAACTCTCTGCAGTAAATGCAACAGTGAAAGACGTAAGAGAAACAATTGCGCAAGCTGAAAAACGTTTAGGCGAACAAGACATTGGAACAATTCTCTTTTTGGATGAAGTGCATCGTTTCAATAAAGCACAACAAGATGCTCTCTTACCGTCGGTAGAAACAGGGCTATTAATACTGATTGGGGCAACCACTGAGAACCCATTTTTCGAAGTAAATCCACCACTTTTATCACGATCAACTCTTTTCCGCTTAGAACCTTTATCAGAAATTGCTATCAGGAAACTTCTTGACCGCGGTTTAACAGCAGAAGGCCTTCAAGCAGATGAAGACGCCCTCAATCTAATTGTGGGTCGTTCTTCCGGAGATGGCCGCCATGCATTAACAAGTCTTGAAGTAGCAGCAGCGTTAGCAATGGGACGCAAAAGTGAACGCCTAGAACTTGTTGATGCAGAATTTGCTTTAGGAACAAAAGCATTAAGTTACGGTCGAGATGACCACTTCGATGTTATTAGCGCATTTATAAAGAGCATCAGAGGCTCAGATGTAGATGCAGGGCTGTATTGGCTAGCCCGCATGCTTGAAGCCGGAGAGGATGCAAGATTTATAGCGCGAAGATTAGTGATCCTTGCGAGTGAAGATATTGGAATGGCTGATCCAATGTCCCTACTAATAGCTGACGCAGCAGCAAGAGCGGTGGAATTCGTAGGTTTACCTGAAGCTCAACTGAACCTCGCACAAGCAGTAGTGCATTTAGCTACTGCTCCGAAGTCAAATAGAGTCACAAAAGCAATTTTTGCTGCGAAAGAGGATGTTCAAGAGAGTGGAGTTGGCAAAGTCCCAAAGCATCTACGTGATGCCCATTATCAAGCAGCAGCGACATTAGGTCACGGCGAAGGCTATGAATATCCACACAATGATCCACGAGGATGGGTAGAGCAAATTTACCGGCCACCTGAAGTGGCTGAAAATATCTACTACGATCCTTCTACCCACGGGTTTGAAGAAGAAGTAGCACGTCGCATGTCTATGCGCACGCCATCTCAAAAGAAAGAAGAAGCTTAGAAATGAAATATCGTGTGACATCTTTGTTCATTGGATGGATAGTAGGGCTCATATCTTCACCTTTTGTCCGTCGTCGATTACAGCGCTTAATCATGCATTACGCACCAGAGCATTTAAACCGTCAGATTGAAGAGAAGCGTCGAGAGTTGGTTCAAACAGTACGACGCTTCAGGAATGATTTCAAGTCTTCTACACCCATAAAAGACGAAAGTCGATTTGAGCCGGTATACCGGAAAAATCGTGATCGAAGCCCAGGACACCGTCCGCGACAGCCTCTGAAGTAAATCACTCTCAGTGCGGAGTTGGGATCGTTAGAATAGACACATATGAGAAAAAAAGCTCTAACCGCAAAGTCAATCCGACGTGAATTCATTGACTTTTATGTCGCAAGAGACCACTTTCATGAGTCATCAGACAGTCTCATACCTGATGACTCAACTCTGCTCTTTACTAACTCAGGCATGGTGCAGTTCAAATCATATTTAACTGGAGAGCAGCCAGCCCCTTGGCCACGTGCCGTTACTGTTCAAAAATGTGCACGAGCAGGTGGGAAACACAATGACTTAGAAGAAGTAGGTCGCACAAGCCGCCACCTTACCTTTTTTGAAATGATGGGAAATTTCAGCTTTGGAGATTATTTCAAATCAGAAGCTTGCGCATTTGCTTGGGAATTCGTAACCAAAAACCTTGGCCTAGATCCTGAACGTCTTTGGATAACAGTTCATGAGACTGACGATGAGGCCGCCACTATATGGGAAGAAGAAGTCGGAGTTTCTGCCGACCGAATTCAACGCCTAGACGAAGACAACTATTGGCGCATGGCCGACACTGGGCCTTGCGGACCCTGCTCAGAAATTTTTTGGGACAAAGGACCAGAGCACGGCGAAGAAGGCGGACCCGCCCATGGAGGAGAAGAAAGATTTGTTGAAATCTGGAATCTAGTTTTCATGCAATTTGAACAGCATGCAGATGGCTCTCAAACCCCACTTCCGGCCCCGTCAATTGATACAGGCCTAGGATTAGAACGCGTTCTCTCCGTTTTGCAAGGTGTTGATTCTGTATGGGAGACAGACGAGTTTTCCACGCTTTTAAAAAGCATCAGTGAATTAACACAAGTTGCACAAAAAGAGAGTGAAAGTTTCGATGTCTCAATGCGGATCTTGGCCGATCATGCACGATCATCAACATTTCTAATAAATGATGGAGTGTTTCCTTCCAACGAAGACAGGGGATATGTACTTCGTCGTATTATTCGACGAGCAGTACGGCACGCATGGCTACTAGGAGTAGAAGATCAGATCATGGCTTCGTTAGTAGATGTAGTTGTTGAAATGATGGGTTCGGATTATCCAGAACTTGCACAAAACCATGATTACATACGAGGAGTCATAGATCGGGAGGAAGAAGGTTTTAGAGAGACTTTGCGTTCAGGACTAACGATTTTAGATACGGCTATAGATGGATTAAAGACCGGAGAGTTTCTTGATGGGCAAGTCATTTTCAAACTTCACGACACCTACGGGTTCCCCCTTGAACTAACTGAGGAAATAACCAGAGAGCGGGGAATCTCTATAGATTCTCAAGGGTTCTCAGAAGCCATGAATGAACAAAAAGAACGAGCAAAAGCTGCGCGAAAAGAAAATGGTACAGCAGACATTTCAGGAGATCTACGTCCCTTACTTGAAGAGCATGGTTTAACTTCCTTTATAGGGCGAGAAGAAAATAAAACAGAAGCAGAAGTTCTTTACATAGAAAACAACTATGTCGTGCTAGACAGAACTCCTTTCTATGCAGAATCTGGAGGTCAGATAGGAGATACTGGCACTCTCACTAACACCAGAGGAGCTGTTCGAGTTATTGATACCAAACTAGCTCTAGATGGATTGCATGTTCATGAGACAGAAGATAATGAACTAGAGATAGCAGTCGGAGACAAATTAGTAGTAGAAATTGATGTAGCTCGCCGAATGGATATTCGCCGCAATCACACCGCCACACATCTATTGCATTCAGCACTACGACGAGTTCTTGGCGAACATGTAAAACAACAAGGGTCATGGGTAGGTCCGGACCGGTTGCGTTTCGACTTCAGTCATTATGCAGCCGTGCAACCAGAAGAGATAAGAGAGATAGAAGACATGGTGAACATGGAAGTGCTCAACAACTTACCTTGTAACCACTATGAAACTTCTAAAGAAAAAGCTGAAGCGGCAGGAGCAATTGCTTTCTTTGGTGACAAATACGGGGATAGTGTACGAGTGCTTGAAGCGGGACCGAGCTCAATTGAACTTTGCGGAGGAACTCATGTCAACGCACTCGGAGACATTGGAGCTTTTAAGATCATCACAGAGGGGTCAGTAGGAGCGAACATCCGCCGCATAGAAGCGATCACAGGGCCTGCTCCAATCAATCGTTTGAGAGACTTAGAATCTACTCTTGCTTCTGCTTCAGAGAAATTAGGAGTACCGATAGATGATGTTCTTGAAGGTATAGACAAACGAATAGCTGAGAATAAAGAAATAAAGAACGAACTCAATGAAGTTCGCCGAGCATTAGCACTAAACCAGGTAGATGCGCTGGTAGAGACAGCAGAGAACGGTTTAGTGATCGCTCAGGTAACAGGAGTGGACCAAGACGGACTGAGAGAACTAGCTACCGCCATTTCTTCTAGGGGCGGGATAAGAGCTGTTGTGTTAGGACTAGCACCAGAGGGAGGTGGAGCAGCTCTTGTATCTATAGTTACATCTGATAGCGGATTAGACGCAGGTGCTCTTGTCTCCGAATCTGCAAAAACAATTGGTGGCGGGGGACGATTGAACTCAGAAATGACGGTTATAGGCGGACGCCAGCCTGAAAATCTTCAAGAGGCGCTTGACCAAGCTCGCCATGCAGCCGAAACAATCTAAAAATAAAGTGCGTGCTCTCGGATTAGATTTAGGAACTAAACGTATAGGTGTGGCAGTTAGCGATAGTGATGGGCTATTAGCAACCCCTATAGAGGTAGTTAAACGGCTTGGAGATACATCCAAAGAACATCTTGCAATAGAGGCGTTAGCTAAGGAATGGGAAGTTGACGTTGTAGTGGTAGGAGTTCCTTATTCTTTAGATGGGAGTATTGGCCCCATGGCAAAGAAAACTCTTACTGAAGTAAAAAAACTAGATAACACATTGTCGGTGCCTATTGAGATCTGCGATGAGCGTCTGACCACTGTCACTGCAGAGCGCTCTTTAAGAGAGCAGGGAGTTACATCTAAGGATGGGCGGAAAGTAGTTGACCAGTTGGCAGCATCAATTTTGCTTCAAGCCTGGTTGGATAGTCGTCGGAATTTGGAGGATTAGGTGAGCGCTGAAGACGAGAATGAAACATCTGAAAGAGACGGGAAAACTTTTCGTTCTTCAGCAGACATGGCACCTGGAAACAAAGCGAATGAGACTTCGGTGGGCAAACCAAGTGTTTCTGATTCTGCAACGGAAGGAATACCAGTTGTACCTGAAGATGTTGCCATAGAAGAGGCAGTGGTATGGGATCCATCCGTATATAAGGAATCGGAAAAGGGAACAATTTTTGGAGAGGAATTGGAGGTAGATGCCAATGTGCGTTGGGTTCGCCACCGTAGGCCGTTGGGTCCAATTCCACGTTGGGCATTTGTCGTATTTTTGCTTCTGATAGGAGCAACTTTCGCCTATCGAAAAGTTGATCAGTGGGTTAATTCACTGGTGACACCGGATGCGCCACCAGGTGATGAAATAGAGTTTGTCGTTGAACCTGGATGGTCTTCGGGTGAAGTTGCAGTGGCTCTAGGTTCAGCAGGAATTATTGATAATTCACCGATGTTTCGGCAGTGGATGCGATGCCATTCAATGATTGGCTGGTTTATTGACTGTCCGTCAGGGATTGAGTACGAATTTCAAGCAGGGGATTACTTGCTTCAAGAGCATTTAGCATTTCAAGACGTTGTAGACATCTTGAATGAAGGACCAATACCACCAGAAGTCATACGGGTAACAATTCCTGAGGGCCTTACTATTAGCCAGATGGTCGTAAATATCAAAGAACGCATGCCTACTTACAGTGAGGCTCAATTAAACGAAGCTTTTTCTAGCGATATTGTTCGATGGGAACATTATCCAGAAGATTTTTTTCTGCCATGGTATGAAGGGATGTTCTTTCCCGACACATATCAGTTGGACGAAGCTACTCTTACCGATGAAATGAGCCTTGTAACTCGTATGCATAATCAGTTCCTCAACGTTGTGGAAGAAATTGAACTTGAGGAAAAGGCAGCAGCGGTAGGTCTAACTCCCTATGAGGCTTTAGTTGTTGCGTCTTTGATTGAAGAAGAGGCCTTATTGAATGAAGAACGAGCCAAAATCTCTCAAGTGATCCATAATCGCTTGGAGCAAGGATGGTCTCTTGGAATGGAGTCAACAGTTCGTTATGCAGTAGGGAAAATGTCTGGAGAGTCTTTAACTAGAGAAGATCTGAATAGCGATTCGCCCTGGAACACATGGATAGAACCCGGACTTCCTCTTACACCAATTTCTGCACCAGGTAGAGCCTCACTTGAAGCAGCAGTAAGCCCAGAAGATGGGCCATGGATGTTCTTTGTTCGTACTGATGAGAACGGAGTGGTGGGAGCTCATACTTTTACGGTCACTAGTGAAGAATTCGCAGAAGCAGTCGCAATATGTCGAGAAAAGGATTTAGGTTGTGGCTAATAATTTAAAAAACGTTCTTGGAAGAACTGATATGTCAACAACTCGTGCAGCAGTCATTGGATCACCAGTTACTCATTCTCTTTCACCATTACTGCACAATGCAGCTTTCAACTCTTTGGGTATGGACTGGGAGTACTTAGCTCTTGAAATTACTGAAAGCGAACTTGATGAAGTTCTTGCCCAAATGAGGTCAGGAAATCTGGGTGGGTTGTCAGTCACGATGCCTTTAAAAACAAGGGTGGCGTCGTTAGTTGATGAATGCACTTCTACTGCTGAAAAATTGAGCGCAGTTAATTGTGTTGTTGCCAATGAAAAAGGTTTGATCGGACATAACACTGACGGAGACGGCTTCCTAAATGGATTGATTCATGAAGCACAATTTGATCCAAAAGGTAAAAAAGTGGCGGTCATTGGAGCAGGCGGAGCAGCTCGGGCAGTTATAGAAGCCTTAGCGAGGTCAGGGGCCGCTTCCATCATGGTAGTAAATAGGACTCCAGCGAAAGCAGAAAGCGCTGCAGATTTAGCAGGAGAAGTCGGGGCTGTTGGAACATTAGAAGATATTTCTGGAGCCGATCTTGTAGTCAATGCAACCTCTATTGGCATGAAAGATAGCCAAGTAGATATCCCATGCTCGGTAGATCTTCTTCATTCCAGCCAACTCGTTGTTGATCTTATTTATCATCCACTGGAAACTAGGTGGATTTCATTAGCTAAACAAAAAGGAATAGATTCCTATAACGGAGTTTCTATGCTTCTGTTTCAAGCAGCTGAAGCCTTTACGCTGTGGACCGGTGAAGAAGCTCCCATATCAATTATGCAAGAAGCAATCACACAGGAACTTGAAAAACGAACGCAAAACTAAGTTAATTAAAAGAAAAGGAAAGCAAGTATGAAATTCATTCAAGTCATGGAGTTCAATTCGACTAGTGAAGAGGCTCAAAAAGGTTTAGAAGAATACATAGAGGTTGCTGGTTCAAAGACCACTGCGCGTGTTGTCACACTATGTGTTGATCGAGATAATCCTGAAACCATCGTTCAAATAGTTGAGTTTGACTCCTATGAGTCGGCGACTCAGAACAATGAGTTGGAAGAAACGAAAGAAGCTTCAAGCGAACATGAAGAAAACATAGGTGAAGTTAATTTCCGTAATCTTGATGTTGTGGGGGTATACGAACTCTAAATAAAACATCTATTTACTGTTCTTAAGTAATAATCCGCTGTTCTGAGTAATCCGCAGTGGGTATCCTTATATATATGGATACCGATTTGTGTACTCATGTGGCTCTTGTGGGGCTTATGGGTGCAGGCAAAACTGTAATAGGTGCTTCTTTAGCGCGAAAAAGTAACGTTCGTCACGTTGATCTAGATCGCTGGATTCAAAATAGGTATGGCCGTTCCATAGGGGTCATTTTTAACGAACGCGGAGAAAAAGGTTTTAGAGAGATTGAAACCGATGCATTAAAGGAGGTACTTGGGTCTGAGGAGCCCGTTGTCCTATCAACAGGTGGTGGGGTCATAGTTCAAGATGAAAATAGATCCATACTTAAGGAAAATTCTCACGTTATTTGGCTTAAAGCCACGCCAGAAGGCTTAGCTAAAAGAGTTGGAGAAGGCAGAGGTAGACCCTTATTAAAAGACAAAGACCCTCTTGAGGTGCTACAACTTCTAAATGCAGAACGGGAAGAAAACTATAAAGAAGTCGCCGACCTTGTGATAGATGCAGAGAGTGGGACAGTGGAAGAAATCTCTGACCATATTTTGGCGCTAACTATTTCAAAAGGTAACAAATGATAGAAATTAAAGTGCCACTGAGTGAAGGTAGAGAATATCCGGTATTGGTAGGAGCCAATGCGCGAGAAGAACTAGATTCAGTACTCCCCAAAGACTCCCAGCGCGTTGCCATAATTACGCAAGAAAATATTGGTGTGAGCGTAAATCTGGAAACAGAAAACGAAATTTTTCTAATCCCTGATGGCGAAGAGGCAAAGACTTTAAAAACCATCGAGTCACTTTGTCGTTACTTTACGAGGTGGGGATTAACTCGAAATGACTGCATCGTTGGTATAGGTGGGGGCGTAGTCACTGATGTCGCCGGCTTCGCAGCAGCGACATATCACCGAGGAACGCCTGTAATACATGTACCTACTTCTCTACTTGGTCAAATTGATGCGTCGATTGGTGGGAAAACAGGTGTGAATCTTCCCGAAGGAAAAAATTTAGTTGGAGCCTTCTGGCAACCAACAGCCGTGCTATGTGATACTTCTGTCTTGAACACGCTTCCAGAAAGAGAAATGTTAAGTGGTTATGGAGAGATGGCCAAGTACCACTTTCTTGGTAGCGGGAATTTAGATGACCTGAACTTAGAGGAGAAAATTGCCAGATGTGTGGAGATCAAAGCTCAAGTAGTTGCATCGGATGAGAGAGAGGCAGGAACTCGAGCAATTCTGAATTATGGGCACACCTTAGGCCACGCACTTGAAACTACAAAAAACTATGACCTTCGACATGGTGAAGCAATAGCAATTGGGCTGGTCTTTGCCGCAGAACTTGCACACAAACTTGGACGAATAGATAAAGACAGAGTAGAGGAACATCGTTTGGTAGTTGATCAATACGGGCTAAGCAGCATGATGCCTCAAGGAATAGAACCTGATGTCATAATGGAAGTCATGGCTCGAGATAAAAAAGCTATCAATGGTTTGACTTTTGTTCTAGATGGACCAGATGGAGTAGAGGTTGTTACAGGTATTGAACCATCAATAGTACGTGAGATCATTCATCACATGGATGAGAGTTAAAGAGATACTTATGAATACAGAATCTTCAAAATCGCAGATAAAAATCCTTATCCTTTCAGGACCAAATCTCAATCTTCTTGGGGAAAGAGAACCAGAGACTTATGGAGATCAAACTCTTGAAAGTCATATAGAAACAGCCGAGAAAGCAGCAGATCAGAAAGGCATGACAGTTGAACACCTTCAATCAAACCATGAAGGTGAACTCGTAGATGCAATTCATTCAGCAAGAGAAAGATGTGATGCCATAATCATAAATCCTGGAGCTTTCACTCATTACGCATGGGCTATCCATGATGCGCTTCAGACTTTTGATGGACCAGTTATTGAAGTACACCTTTCTAACCCTGCTGCTCGCGAACCATGGCGCCACACTTCTGTTGTTGCACCAGTGGCAGCTGGAACGATTGCTGGGTTTGGTGGATATGGATACCAAATTGCTGTTGATGCTGTTTCTGAATTACTTACGCAATAAGGAAAAAAAGTGAATACAACTGAACGACTCAAAAAACTAACGAGCCATTTCGAAGAAGTTGGTTGCGAAGCTTTTTTTGTAACAAAACTCATAAATATCAGGTATCTAACTGGTTTTACTGGGTCAGCAGGGAAGCTATGGGTGACGAAAGACAAGGCGGTCCTATTTACCGACGGAAGATACGCAGAACAAGCTCCAGCTGAAACAGAAAACACTTCAATAGAGGTAGTAATACAGGTACAAGGTTTCGACAAGATTTTGAAAGAATTAAGTGATGGAGTTGCAGGATTGGGATTAGAGGCTGCTTCAATCACATGGGAGCAGCAACAGCAAATCAGTGAATGGATTCCTTCAGTAGATCTTGTTCCCACTACGGGCCTTATAGAAAAAATACGCGAAATAAAAGATTCAGAAGAGTTAGAACACATGAAAGAAGCGGCGTCTATCGCGGATAAAGCACTTTCAGCAGCGAATGAAATGTTTGTTCCTGGAACAACTGAGAAGCACCTTGCTGCAGTACTCGATCATGAAATGCGTAAACACGGTGCTTCTGATCGTTCATTTGAAACAATTGTTGCCGCAGGACCTAACAGTGCGTTGCCACATGCTCGACCTACAGGCCGCCCTTTTGAAGATGGTGATTTAGTCATATGCGATTTTGGAGCTTTAGCCCATGGATATCACTCAGATATGACTCGATCATTCCGTATAGGTGGCAGTGAAGAAGGGCAAGAGAATGAAATTCTTCAGTTAGTTCTAAAAGCCCAAGAAGAAGGTTTAAAGACTGTTGTGAATGGAGTAGCAATATCTGATGTAGACGCAGCATGCCGAACAGTCATTGAAGAAGCAGGATACGGAGAACAATTTCTTCACAGCACTGGGCATGGAGTGGGATTGGAGATACATGAAACTCCTGGGATAGGACAGAAGTCTGAAGGAAATTTGAAGAGTGGACAAGTGGTCACTGTAGAACCAGGAATTTACATATCTGGTTTAGGGGGCGTTAGATGGGAAGACTCCGTAATCGTGACTGACGAAGGATATGAACTGTTGACTCACTCTCCAAAAAGCATCCGCTTAAATAGCTGACATGGTTAATTCGGTTGAAGGTCACAAATATTTAGAAGGAAGCAGAGCACCTGTTCAGGAAGAGGTCACTGCACACAATCTGCCCGTAACAGGTCAAATTCCAGAGGAACTTGAAGGACGGTGGCTTCGTAACGGACCAAACCCCTATGGTTCTGTTGACCCCACCACCTATCACTGGTTTCTAGGTGACGGAATGATACATGGGGTGCGACTACGTGACGGCAAAGCAGAGTGGTACAGAAACCGTTGGGTAAGAGGAACAGATCTTGCTAAACGACTTGGAGAGGAACCACCTGAAGGAAAGTGTTTCAGAGGTTCTGGATTCAGTCCCAATACTTCAGTCATAGGGCATAACGGTCTTACCTTGGCTCTGGTCGAAGCAGGAATCAGTCCAATGTCTCTCACTTATGATCTTGAAACTATTGGTTATACCAATTTCGAGGGCACGTTACCGGGAGCTTTTACCGCTCATACAAAGTTTGATCCAATAGCAGAAGAACTCCACGGAGTTTGCTATGCGTATCCAGATATTCCAGATCGAGTACAGCATGTAATAGTAGGGATGGATAACCGAGTCACAAAAGTGACCGATGTTCCTCTTGAAGGTATGCCAATGATTCACGACATGTCACTAACTAAAAAATACGCGCTTATTTATGATTTGCCGGTATGTGTAGACATTGAAATGGCTATGGCTGGCAAAAGGTTTCCTTTTGCCTGGAGTGATGAACATGAACCGCGAGTAGGGCTGCTACCCAGAGATGGAGAAGCTAAGGACATTATTTGGTGTGAGGCTCCGAAATGCTATGTTTTTCATCCAGTGAACGCGTTTGACGTTGAAACCAGTGATGGGAACAGCAAGGTGATTGTAGACCTTTGCAGATTCGATCGTATGTTCCATTCAGACTTGCACGGTCCGTTTGAGTCAATTCCTAAACTTGCGCGATGGACTATTGATCCAAGCACAAGAACTGTCAGTGAGGAAATTGTGAGCGAACAGTCTCAAGATTTTCCCACCCATGATCCTCGAGTGGTTGCCCGCAAGCATCGTTATGCCTATACCTCGTGGTTGGATTCCGGATCAACGTGCAGAACAGATATGGAAACTGGTGAAATCGTTCTCCATGATCATGGTGAGGGTCAGTTTGGAGGCGAACCATTATTTGTGCCTCGTGAAGATAGTAGCGACGAAGAAGATGGATGGGTCATGGTTTGTGTTAATGACGTAAACCAAGGGCCTGCGGAGCTAGTAATTCTTGATGCAAATGACATAACAGGAAAACCTGTAGCTCGGATACATCTACCTCAAAGAGTTCCAGATGGGTTCCACGGATCTTGGATACCTGACTGTGCTATGCCGTATTAAATATCAAAGAACAAGAGTTGCCGGTTCCTTTCTGATTTCTGTCACTTATATTTAAGGGACCGGATAGTGGGAAAGGAAAGAGTATGGCCATAATCACTACTAACGATTTAAAGAATGGTATGACACTTGACCTTGAGGGCTCTTTGGTTCAGGTGGTTGATTTTCAACATGTTAAACCCGGAAAAGGTCATGCTTTCGTTCGTACTACCCTGAAAAATGTTCGCTCTGGAGCAGTAGTGGATCGCACTTTCCGAGCTGGAGAAAAAGTAGAACGCGCCATTGTTGATAAAAGAGATATGCAGTTTCTATATAGAGAAGGCGCAGATTACGTATTTATGGATACTGAAACTTATGAGCAGATGACAGTAACTCCCGAAACTCTTGGAGGGGCGACGAACTACCTTGTTGACTCCAGTACGCCACAATTGCTTATGTATGGCGAAGAAGTAATTGGAGTAGAGCTACCGGCTTCAGTACAAATTGAAATATCAGAAACTGAACCTGGCATCCAAGGAGATCGAGTATCTGGAGCACGAAAACCAGCCACTTTAGAAACAGGCTTAGTGATTCAAGTTCCTTTGTTTGTCGAACAAAACGAAGTAGTCAAAGTTGATACTCGCACAGGCGAATACCTGGGTCGGGTCTGACACTTAAGGAATATGTAGTGAGTGAAGAATTAGACACTGATTTTGGCTCTCGCCGAGAAGCAAGAGAAACTGTTCTCAGTATTCTTTATGCTGCTGATAATCGTGGACAATCTCTTACTGATTATCTTGAAGAGCAATCTGTAGAGCCAGAACTATTTGTATCAGATTTGGTTAAAGGAATATCGACCCATTT
>TARA_B110000014_G_scaffold258367_1_pt1 | contig 13794 bp, 13 predicted proteins | sample TARA_B110000014 | Tara Oceans TARA_B110000014 (sample SAMEA4396468) | marine metagenome | biome: Westerlies Biome; feature: [MES] marine water layer (ENVO:01000295) within the mesopelagic zone...; material: water (ENVO:00002006), including particulate matter (ENVO:01000060) such... | reverse complement strand
AACATAATAAAATTTTCAGAATCCACCATCAGTAAAAATCCTGAAGCGGACATCAAGATAAGAATTAAAGCTTCTGTTGTCTTATTTTCTATCTGAGAAGATGTTTTCCAAAATGAGTTAAAAGTAAACAACAACACAAAAACTACTAGCACATTACCTACTAAGGAAAATTCATCTAAAAGAATTTTTTCGGAGAAATATGAAGAAACACCATCCGAGAGAAATAAACCAAATTTAAGGAAGACAGCAAAAACTGTAGCCAAAATTCCTAGCAAAGTAACATATTTTTTTACAAAAGAAGGTGTTGAGATTGTTATGGTTACAAACAATAACAATAATGCAGTTGCAAGAAGAGTTAAGGTTGGGCCAATAACTACAAAATTAAAACCTAAAAGTTCAGAAATACCTGTCATTTTGTACTCCTAAATAGAGATATTGTTTCACTTAAATTGCCCGCTTCTTCAACAACAAAGCTTTCTATATAACTTGGATAAAGCCCTATAAATAACATTAATAAAACTAAGGGTAAAATAGATACAGTTTCTCTTAAATTTAAGTCTTTTAAATTCTGATTTTCATCATTAGATATTGGTCCTGTAAAAACTCTTTGGTAAGCCCATAACATATAAATAGCAGCCAAAACGACACCAAAGGCCGCGATTGAGGTCAAAGCTTTATAAGAGCTATAACTTCCCATCAAAATCATAAACTCTCCAACAAAACCATTAAGTCCTGGTAATCCAATGGATGCAAAAGATGTAAAGAGAAAAATTGCTGCATACCGAGGCATTGTTATTTTTACTCCTCCAAAAGAACTTATATTTCTTGTATGTCTTCTCTCATATATAAAACCAACCAACATGAACAGAGCTCCAGCAGTAATACCATGATTTATCATCTGAATAATTGCACCCTCTATACTTAAAAATCCTCCAGCTGATATACCGAGCATTATGTATCCCATGTGACTTATAGAGGAATATGCAATAAGTTTTTTTATATCTATTTGGGCTATCGCAACTATAGCGCCATATATAATTCCAATTACAGCCAAAATTGCGACTAAATTTTTATACTCTAAGAATCCTTCTGTGAAGAACGGAATTGAAACTCTTAGAATGCCATAAGCTCCTACTTTCAATAAGACACCAGCTAATAAGATACTTCCAGCAGTTGGGGCTTCAACGTGTGCATCAGGAAGCCACGTATGTAGAGGGAAAATTGGCACTTTAATTAGAAATCCAAAAGTAAACAATAAGAATAAGGTTTTTGATTGAGAAGCACTAATTTCAAGTATTGAAAGTGTTTCAAAATCAACTGCTAGTCTTCCATTGATTCCATAACTGATAACGGCTGTGTAAATAGTGCCTATAAAGATAAATATTGATCCAAAGACCGTATATAGAATAAATTTAATAGTTGCATATCTTCTATTTTCACCACCCCAAATTCCCATTAAAAAGTACATTGGTATCAAAAGTGCCTCAAAGAAAATAAACAGAGATATTAAATCACCACTAATAAAAACACCATTAATAGCAAAATGTAAAGTTAATATGGATCCAATAAAACCTTTGCTCTGACTATGGTCCTCTCCGATAGATAGTAAAGAAAGTAATACAAGTAGAGAGCTCAGTAATAAAAGTAATGTTGACATTCCAGATATTCCAAAATTTATTTCTAAACCATAACTTTGAATCCATTCATATCTATATAGAATTTTAAAATCTAATTTTGAATAATCACTAAAAAGAATATACATAGATTGTGTAAACGTTATTAATGAAAATAGGATTCCAATGGGTCTGAAAATTTCTTTTCGAGTGTTTGGAATAGCAAAGACTATAAGAGCACTAAAAAGTGGGACTAATAAAAGACTAAGAATAATACCAGTCATTGTGCCACCAAAGGGGTGAAGATAAAAAGTGAAATTAATAAAATCAAAAACAGCCCAAAATAAACTACATAATTTCTTACCATGCCTGTTTGTGTAGCGGAAGTAATCCTTGAAGTTTTACCAAACGTACTTGATATAAAATTAACAGATCCATCTATTATTAATCCATCTACAATGACTGCTATTCTTCTTGAAACGTTTTTCATTCCTGAAACAAAAAAAACATTTCCGAATTTATTTAGATATAAAACATTACTTGAAAGATCTTTTACAAGATTTATTGGGGACTCAAGTTTAAACCTTTTTAAATTAATTCTTTTATGCAATTGATATCGAAATACGAGAAAAGCAATAATTAAACCAGTAAATCCAGCCCCGATTGAAAAAATAGCTAATGCAATTAAAACTATCCCCTCAGGAAGATGGGTTACTTCAACATTTTCAAGTGTTTCATGAAGAACTTTTTCTAGCCCATGAAAAAAAGGTGTGTTTATAAAGCCTATAAAAATAGAGAACACCCCTAAAAGAATTAACGGTCTTGTCATAGCTTTTGGTGCTTCTTTAACTTCTGAGTGATCGAATCCGTTGTCTTTTTCAAAAATTAATAACCAGTGTCTACCCATATAAAAAGCTGTTAGAAATGCTGCTCCAAGAGTTAAAGCCCAAAACAAGTAATACATTAAAGAAAATATCAACTCATCTTCCATGCCTGCTTTAGCAAAAACTGATGCAAGTATTTCATCTTTTGACCAAAAACCAGCTAAAGGTGGAATTCCAGAAATAGCTAATGTACCGATTCCCATCATTCCTGCAGTAATAGGCATCTGTTTTCTTAATCCCCCCATTTTTCTCATATCTTGTTCGTGATGCATGGAATGAATTACAGCTCCAGCTCCCAAGAACAAGAGTGCTTTAAAAAATGCATGGGTAACTAAGTGAAAAATTGCTGCAACATATGCTCCTGCTCCAATTGCTATAAACATAAAGCCAAGTTGCGAGATAGTTGAATATGCTAATACTTTCTTAATATCGTATTGATTTATTGCTGAGAATGCCGCTATCAATGCAGTAAGTAAGCCAAAAGAAATTATTACTATACTTGCGGTTACTGAATGTTGAAGGATAGGAGATATTCTTACAAGCATAAAAACACCGGCTGTAACCATTGTGGCTGCATGGATTAAAGCACTTGCTGGTGTAGGACCTTCCATAGCATCAGGTAGCCAACTAAATAATGGAAATTGAGCAGACTTTCCAAAAGCTCCTAATAGTAAAAATAGAGAAATTGTTGTTATGGTATTTTCACTCACATTATTTGAGGTATGTAAAACTGTATGAAAATCAAAAGTATTGAATGTGTTTAAAATTATCATTAATCCAATTAAAAACCCAAAATCTCCAATTCTATTAATAACAAAAGCTTTATTTCCAGCTTTTGCTGCGGCTGTTTTTTTTGACCAAAATGAAATTAATAGATAAGAACTTAATCCAACTAATTCCCAACCAAAAAACATAACTAAAAAATTTGATGACATAACTAGAAGCAGCATTGAAAATACAAAGAAATTAAAATAAACAAAATAATTACTATAGTTTTCATCTTTTTCCATGTATGAAGTTGAAAACAATTGTATTACAAATGAAAGACCCGTTACAAGAAGTAGCATTACACCTGATAGACCATCGAGGGTAAACCCAATCGTAATATCTGGTGTTTTAGTCCATTGATAAAGAGTTACACTTACTGGTTTAAATTTATCAAGTGTAAAAGTAATAAAAGAAAATATAGAAATAGCGAATGACAAGAGTGCACTATTTAATGTAAAGAAATTAGTAACTAATTCATTAAAAATTTTTTTATTTATGAATATAAAAATAGCAGTGAGAAGTGGAAGAAATATTGGAAGTGTAAACAAAAAATCCAAAATTAACCTTTTGCTACATTTAATACATCAACAGAGGCCGAAGATTGTTTTCTGAAAATAGAGACAATTATAGCTAATCCGACTACAACTTCAGCAGCTGCAACAACCAAAACAAAAAAGACAGCAATTTGCCCATCTATCTGTCCAAAGTGCTTTGATGCAGCGATAAATGTTAAGTTGACAGCATTTAACATCAGTTCGATACACATAAACATTATTAATGCATTTTTTCGAATCATCATACCAAAAAATCCAATAGAAAAAAGAATTGCAGCCAAAGTTAAATACCAATCTGTGGTGACCTCAAACATCTTTATTCCTTATTTTTGAATCATAGGCTAATGCAATTGCTGCAGAGGTAGCCACAATTAACAAAATAGATATAATCTCAAAAGGGAATATCCAAGTGGTAAATAATGTGCCTGCAATTAACTGTGGGGTTCCTTCAACTACGTACTCAACTGCTGGAAACCAGAGATTCCAACTGAACTCTGAATTCACTGCAACATACCCAAGTAAAGAGATCAGAATTAAGAAAACACCACTTACTAAGAAGGTTTGACCTTTAATTGAATCTGAAGTTTGATCTTTCTTGTCCACACCAATCATCATTATCACAAAAAGAAATAGCGTCATGACTGCACCTGCATAAACTAACATCTGTACCATTGCTACAAACGTTGCATTTAAAGTTATATATATTATTGCTAAAGAGATTAATGTCATGACTAAACCCATAGCATTGTGGACAGGATTTTTTGCAAAGACCACTATTAAAGCTCCGATAATCAATATAGAAGCAGGAACAAAAAAAAGTAAGATCTCAAACAATTTACTCTTCCTCCAGAGCTTGACCCTTTTCTGGATCTTTTTTTCCTATACCTAATGATCCTGACCAATTAACAATATTCTCAAAATTTGGATTTCCATTTGGAGATGTGGCTCTCATCCAGCCATCTGAAGTCTGTAAATCCTTAATGTTTGTCAGTTTTGTTTGCTCCTCATGTGTATTAGGTGTTCCGTCATCATTTACAACTAAAACTGACTTATCGAATATTGCTTCAGATCTGTTTGGGACACTCATTTCGAATAATGATGTCATAGTTATTGCTTCTGTTGGGCATGCTTCAACACAAAGTGCACAATATATACAACGAAGCATGTTAATCTCATAAATGAATCCGTACCTTTCTCCGGGACTGACTGGATTCTCTTCTGGATTGTCTTCTCCTCTAACATAAATACATTGGGCAGGACAAACTCCAGCACAAAGTTCGCAACCAATACATTTCTCCATACCATCTTCATATTTATTTAAAACATGGCGACCATGAAATCTTTGTGGCTTTTCTCTAAATTCTTTTGGGTACTTATCTGTTACAGACTTTCTAAAAAGTTCTTTAAAAGTAACTTTCAAGCCCTTAAATAAACCAAAACTTTCACTCATAATTTAACTCCAAGGTAATCCAAACTCTCTCAATCCAAGAACAACTGCAGATAAAATTAACCAAATTAAAGATGCTGGGATTAATCTTTTCCAACCCAGTTCCATAAGCTGATCATATCTTAGCCTTGGAAGAGTAGCTCTTATCCACACAAAAATAAAAAGTAGACCAAAGGTTTTTACACCTAACCAAATTATTGGCATTATAGAGGATAAAAATGGAGGTAGAAAATTCTCAAATGTGGGTCCTAACCATCCCCCTAAAAAGAATGTTGCTGTAATTGCGCACATATTAAACATATTTATGTATTCGGCTAAGAAAAACATAGCAAATCTAAATCCAGAATACTCAGTATGAAAACCTCCGACTAACTCTTGTTCGGCTTCAACTAAATCAAAAGGAGCCCTATTCACCTCTGCTACAGCAGCAATAAAAAAGATACCAAAAGCTATAAACTGTGGAAATACATTCCACTTTGGAATAAAGGAAACAAGTGAATTTAATATTGGTATTGAGCTTGATAAATTTCCTGACTGACTATTGACAATATCTACAAGTGATAATGAACCTGAGTATAAAATTACAGGAACTAATGCTAAGCCCATTGCTGCTTCATATGAAATCATTTGAGCAGAAGCTCTTACTCCGCCTAGTAAAGGATATTTTGAACCTGACGACCAACCAGCTAATACAACACTATAAACTGCGATTGAGGAAAGGGCTAGGAAGTATAGAACACCAACATTTAAATCTGCGCCTACAAAATCGACTATATAATTTTCTCCACCAAACTCAAAATTTAATTTAGGCCCAAGGGGAATAATCATAAAAATTAAAAAAGAGGGGACTAATGCAACTATTGGTGCGAGAAGATACATTGCCCTATCGGCTTTAACAGGTAATATTTGTTCCTTAAGCATGAGTTTGATTGCATCAGCTACTGTTTGTAAAATTCCAAAAGGTCCAGCTCTATCTGGTCCAACACGAGATTGCATTCCCGCTACTAATTTTCTTTCAAACCATATAAGAAATATTGTATTTGTTAGAAGTACTCCAAGAACTATATTGGCTTTTATTAATGCAATAATTAATTCATTTGACATTCAAAGCTTCCTTAAAGAGGCTAGGCATTATTTCAATTTCTTTTGAAAAATCTAATTTATTCATATTTCGTCTATTTTTAGGAATAAATATAAGTCCATCAGGAAAACTTGGATTTATTTTATAATTTACAGTAATTTCTATATTTTCTTGAACCAAGATACATTTACCTGAATTTAACTTATATTTTTCAAAAGTTGATTCATTTCCTTCAATAAACTGTGAAGAACCAAGTAGAGAGATGCTTTCTGAGTGCCTCTCGGTTACTTTATCTCCATATAGCTTTTTACTAACAAATAAAGAGTTTGAAAATTTTATATTTTCTTCAGAAATAAGGATATTTGGTAATGATAAGTTAATAATTCCATCTAAATTTCTTGGTTTATCTAAATTATCAAAAGTCGGTGCCGTATCGATTTCAAAATCTTTAAAAGATTTGTTATTTAGGTCTGTCAAGCTTTCAAACATTTCTTCAAATTTACAAAAGTTAGATAGGCCCAAAATAAATTCCCAATCACTTAATGTTTGGCCAGGAGAAGGGACTAATTTATCTATTCTTGAAGTCCTAAATTCTATATTGGTAAAGGTTCCTTCTTTTTCACCGAGAGTTGAACTAGTTGGAACTATATAGTCCGCAAGCTCAGAGGTTTCATGCAAGAACAAATCCAGAGATACAACCGTAGGTATTTCTTCTATAATATTTTTTATTTTTGATGAAAAAATTGACTTTCCTATTGGATCAGCACCAACTACAAAAAGTAAATCAGTTGTTTCCTTTGAAATTTCAGCAGCAAATTCTTTATTTCCCTTTACGTTATCTAACATCTGAAAAGCACCAAAGCTATTACCACCATTAAACGCATTGAAGAGCTTCATTTTGGTATTTTCTTTAAGATACATATATAGTTTTTCAAGACTCTGGTCTGACTGATTAGGACTAGATTTTCCTAATATTGCGGTAATATTTTTGCCTTTTACATGTTCATTAATCTCTTTAAGATCTGAAATATCTTTTAGTATCTCAAAATTATTTGATACTATATCTTCGCTATAGTAAACATCTGCAATATCAGTTAATGTCGAATTAGCATGCCCAAAAACAACTAACTTTACTCCATTCTTTACCGCTTGTCTCACTCTCAAATATAGAACAGGGAGTGTTTCTTTTAAATCTTCGGCCCAAATTATGATCGTATCTGAGTCATTAAGATCATCAATTTTTGCATTGTCTGTTTCTTCATCGAAAAAGCCTTTATAAAAAATATCTTCATTTAAATATATTGAGTGCTCATGGTTTCCTAATTTATTTGAAAACTCATTAAAAGAGGAAAAGTCTTCATTTGTTAAATTACTTCCAAGTAGAAAAGTTACTTTACTACTTTTATCTTCAATTATTTTGTTTAAATCACTGTATACATCTTGTAAAGAAATATCTTCATAATCACTTTCTGTCTTTTTAATTGGTGATTTGATTCTTTGTTCAGAATTTAAATATTCAAAATTATATCTTCCTCTGTCACATAGCCACCCTTGATTTGTATGATCATTGTCCACTCCTAAGATTCTTAACATTTTATTTTGAGAAGAATTCAGTTCGATCGAACATCCCATTGAACATCCATTACAGGTTGATCTAGTTGATTTTAAATCCCATGGTCTAGCTTTAAATCTATAAGAAGTTGAAGTTAAAGCACCTACAGGACAAATTTGGACTGTATTTCCTGAAAAATATGACTTAAATGGTTCGTTTGGAAATGTATTTACTTCTGTTTTGTTACCTCTTTGAATAAACTCAATTAATGGGTCTCCTGAGATTTCATCAGAAAATCTTGTACAACGCGCGCATAATATACACCTCTCTCTGTCTAAAAGAATTATTTCTGAGATAGGTATTGGTTTTTCAAAATGTCTTTTCTCTTCAATAAACCTACTTTCACCTGGACCATATGCCATTGTCTGGTCTTGAAGTGGACATTCCCCTGCTTTATCGCAAATTGGGCAGTCTAAGGGATGATTTATTAAAAGAAATTCTAGAACTCCTTCTTGTGCTTTTTGAACAATATCAGATTCTGTATCAACTATCATTTCATCAGAAACTTCAGTTGTGCAAGAAGGAACAAGCATTTTTCCTCTTGGGGTTTCTATTTCAACAAGGCACATCCTACACATTCCTACAGGGTCAAGTCTTTTATGCCAACAAAATCTTGGAATGTGAATACCTGAATCTTCACATGCTTCAATTAAAAGCTTATTTGGCTCAGATTCAATTTGTACACCATTAACATTTATTTTTACATTATCACTCATAAGAGAACTTTCGTTGGAATCATAGCTTCAACCTCTTCTTTAAAATCTTTCATCAAAGAAGTAATAGGTGAAACTGCAGAAGGCCCCAAAGGGCAAATTGTTGTCATTTTTGGTGGCCATGAGAGTCCAGGAGAGATATTATCACAAATATCTAATAGTAATTCTAGATCTGATTTTCGGCCTCTGCCGGAAGCAACTCTATCTAAAATCATTTCTAGCCAAGTAGTTCCTTCTCTACATGGAGTGCACTGACCACATGATTCATGAGCAAAAAAACTGACAATACTTTTTGCAGCATTTACTAAATTTGTATTTTCGTCCATCATGACAACGGCACCGGAACCAAGCATAGAATTATTATTTGCAACGTCATCAATGGTCATTTTTATATTAAGTTGATCTCCTCTAAACCAAGGAGCTGACGCACCACCTGGAATGTATGCTTTGACTTTTTTATTATCTCTAATACCTCCACCTAAAGTCTCAACGAAGTCTCCAAATGTGCTCCCCATTTCAATTTCATAGTTTCCGGGTGCATTAACATGTCCTGATAAACTAAAAATTCTTGTGCCCGTAGAACCCTCTACTCCCAATTTGCTATATTCTTCACCTGTATTTTCTACTATCCACGGAACAGAAGAAATTGTTTCAACATTGTTTACAAGGGTGGGTTTCATATAGAGCCCTTTAACTGCTGGAAAATAAGGAGGTTTTAATCTTGGTTCTCCCCTTCTTCCTTCAAGAGAATTTAATAAAGCTGTTTCCTCACCACATATATATGCACCCGCACCTAAGTGGACAACTAGATCTAGATCCATCTCTGAACCAAAGATATTTTTTCCTAAGTATCCAGTCTGGTATGCTTGCTCAACAGCATTTTGAACCCTTCTAGCTGGTTTTGCGTACTCTCCTCTTATGTAAATAAAAGCATTTTTGATATTTGCAGCAAAACAAGTAATAATTATGCCTTCAATTAATTGATGCGGGTCTCTTTCTAGCAAAATTCTATCTTTAAATGTTCCTGGCTCAGATTCATCAGCATTAATAACTAAATACCTTTCTTCGTTCTCTGCTAGGAAGCCCCATTTCACTCCAGTAGGGAACCCAGCACCACCTCTACCTCTAATATTTGAAGATTTTATTTCTTCTAGAATCTTCTCTGGGGAACTATTTAATAAAGTTTTTTTAGCAGTGGCATATCCATTACTTTTTTCATAAGAATGTATAAGATGACTGTCATCAGGATTTTCTCGCATGTGTTTTGTAAGAAGAATCGTTTCTTTCACTTTTTATCCTTTGTAGTATTTAATGTTTGAAAACCAGGAACTGATCCTGTTGTTCCTGAATTGTCTGAAATCGCCCAATCAAAAGATTTAGTACCACCAAATTTATTTTGTAATTCATCAGCTACAACTAGATCTGGTGTTTCATTTTTTAACCATTCACACAAATTTAAAGTATTTTCTGAAGATAAACCTTCTACAGTTTCATAATTTACCTGCATCGCTGGGGCTCCTCCACAAGCTCCAATACACTCTACAGCTTCAAAGGTAAATAAACCATCCTCATCTGTTTCATTACTATTAAGACCTGTAAAATCTTTAACAATATTAATAATTGAATTTGAATTATTAATTTCACAAGAAATAGATTTGCAAACACTTAATAAATATTTACCTGTTGGCTCTTGTTTATACATTGAGTAAAAAGTAGAAACTGATTTTACTTGCACTTCAGTAATTCCAACTAATTCACTAATTACAGACACTGAATCATCAGAAATATAACCATCTCTACCCTGTGCTAAATGTAAAAGTGGTCCAAGTGCAGATCTTTTTTGCGGATAAAGTTTAACTATTTTTTTCGCCTGCTTCATTAGTTTTTCATCCCAACTCATCTATCAACATCTCCAATAACCGGATCTAGTGAAGCAATTGCAGCAACTGCGTCAGCTATTGGACTATCTGTCATAATTACGGGTAAGGCTTGTAAGTTACAAAATGAAGGACCTCTTACATGCATTCTATATGGCTTAGAAGAGCCATCAGATACAATATAACATCCCAGTTCTCCTCTTGGAGATTCTACAGCTACGTAAGCATCTCCCTCGGGTACTTTAAAACCTTCTGTGTAAATTTTAAAATGATGAATTAATGCCTCCATGGACTCATCTAGTCTTTGTCTTGGGGGAGGTGTAATTTTTTTATCTTGAACTTTATAAGGACCCTTTGGCATCTTTTCCATTGCTTGTTCAACAATTTTTAAACTCTCAAAGATTTCTAATACTTTAACCCTCCATCTTGCAAAAACATCTCCTTCATTTAATACTGGAATTTCAAAGTTATAATTTTCGATACCAGAATAAGGCTGAGATTTTCTCAAGTCCCAATCACTGCCAGAAGCTCTCAAGCTTGGACCGGTAACACCGTATGCAAAACACTCCTCTGTAGTTAATATTCCTACGTTTTGTAATCTACCTTTCCATATGGGATTATCTAACAACATATCATCATAATCTTTTAACTTTTCAGGGATAATTTTTAATATTTCTTTTACATCTTTTTGCCATCCATCTGGTAAGTCGGCGGCAACACCACCTGGTCGGATATAATTATGGTTCATCCTGAGTCCAGTAGTTTTTTCAAAGAAATTTAAAAGCAGTTCCCTTTCTCTAAAACCAAATATCATCATGGATAATGCACCTATGTCCATACCACCTGTTGCTAAAGCGACCAAGTGTGAAGAAATTCGATTTAGCTCAGTCATTAAAATTCTTATTGTTTTTGCCCTTTCGGGAACTTCTATGCCTATTAATTGTTCTGTAGTAAGCGAAAATACTAATTCATTAAAAAATGGAGAAAGATAATCCATTCTTGTTGTGTTTGTTGGTCCCTGAAAGTAGTTCAATTCTTCACCTGTTTTTTCCATTCCAGTGTGCAGATATCCAATGATAGGTTTTACCCTTCTTACAATCTCTCCCTCAAGCTCTGCTTGAAGTCTGAGGACACCATGAGTAGAAGGGTGTTGAGGACCCATGTTAACAATCATTCTTTCATCATTAGAAGTATCTTCATCAATAATAAAATCATCTACTACATCTGACCCCATTTGAATTTGGACTTGCTTGTCGCTCTCTTCTTCAAGCATTTTTTGAGAACCCTCATCCGTTGAGGAAATATTCCATCCCGCTTCTTCTGAATTAGTAGCCCAAAAATCTAATATACTTTTAAATTTATCAAATCCTTTTTTTCGTGTATCTTTACTCTTCAATTAATCAACCTTTGGTGCATTCTTGAACTGTACAGGAATTCTTCCTGAGCCATAATTTTTTCTTAATGGATGTCCTTGCCAATCATCAGGCATTAAAATTCTTGTTAAATCTGGATGGTCAGAAAAGTTAATACCAAACATATCATAGGCTTCACGTTCGTAGAAATTTGCACTTGGATAAACTTCTGTGATAGATGGTATTGTTAAATCGTCATCATTCACAAAAACTTTGATAGTTTTGCGAGAATTATGAGTTGTTGATAAAAACTGGACTATGATTTCAAATCTTGGCTCTTTTTTTCTAAACCAATCAACGACTGTAAGATCTACCATCATTTCAAAACCGTCAGACTTTATGGACTCAACCAATTTTTTATAATCATCTAAATTTGTTTCTATTACTTCAGGGCTCATCTATTTATTTCACCTTCCATAATTTTGTCATGAAGTGTAAGTATTCCATGCATTAATGATTGTGGGCCTGGTGGACAACCTGGTACGTAAATATCAACAGGTACAATGTGGTCTACTCCTTGAACTAGAGCATAGTTATTAAACATTCCGCCAGTGGAAGAACACGCTCCCATTGCGATGACCCATTTTGGATCTGCCATTTGGTCATAAACTTGTCTTAATACTGGGGACATCTTTTGAGATACTCTACCTGCTACAATCATTAAATCTGCTTGTCTAGGTGACGCTCTAAATACTTCCATACCGTATCTAGCTAAATCATACTTAGCACTACCAGCCGCCATCATCTCAATAGCGCAGCATGCTAATCCAAAAGTTACAGGCCACATAGATTGGGTTCTTGACCACCTAACAGCTTTATCAATAGTGGTTGTAAGAATATTATCTGGAGTGTACATTAAGCCACCTCTTTTTGAAGTTCTTCTTTAAAATAACGCTCTCGTCGTGGAGTATTCCAGTCGAGAACGCCTTTTTTCCAAACATAATATAAGGTTTCTAATACAAAAAATGTAAATATTGAAATAGCTGCTATCCCATACCAACCTAAATCATTAAACCTAGTTGCCCACGCAAATAAAAAAATAATTTCAATATCAAAAACTATATAAAGCATTGCAACCATATAAAATTTAACGGGAAATCTTTGTGATGGTTCGGATTCGGGAAATATTCCGCACTCATATGGTGCTAGCTTCTCAGGGGTAGATTTTTTTGGAGATATAAGATACGTAACTCCTAATGACACAAATGCAAATCCAACAGCTACAATAAGCATCACTAAAATAGGTAGCCAATTATCCATGTTCCCTCCAAACTTGTGAAATTTTTCACAAACTCTACCCTTATTCTACTATTAAAGTTGTGTTAAATTCTTTTGACTTCTAGTTTTTTGAAATAAAAGCTAATAACCTTGTTGGTATTAGGAATTTGTAAGAAATTTTAATGACTTCACTCAATGTTAAGTAGGCTTCATCAAATAATAACTCAATTACAAAATCGATTGTATCTTGATCTTTAGAAGCAACTTTTAACAGCCTTTTGGTCATAAAAGGGCTCTGTAGAATTAATCTTGCTAATGCACAACTTAAATAGTGTTTTCTAAATCTATTTGAAAATTCCTTTTCATATTTTAAAATACCGGAAGACAATTCCTCTGATCTGACTAACTCATTTGTATTCTTTGCAAGAAGATAGCCTGCTTCCATTCCGTAAAATATGCCTTCTCCACTTATTGGGTTAATCATTGAACTAGCATCTCCAATTAATGCGATATTAATATTTTTCTTTAGTTTTGGTCTTGAAGATGCAAATGGCAACATATAGGATTTCTGTTTTCTTATATTTTCTACAATTACTCCTCTACTTTCTAATTGAG
>TARA_B110000014_G_C20126724_1_pt1 | contig 13928 bp, 13 predicted proteins | sample TARA_B110000014 | Tara Oceans TARA_B110000014 (sample SAMEA4396468) | marine metagenome | biome: Westerlies Biome; feature: [MES] marine water layer (ENVO:01000295) within the mesopelagic zone...; material: water (ENVO:00002006), including particulate matter (ENVO:01000060) such... | reverse complement strand
ACAACTCCAGACAGCTTAAATTTTATCATTGAATTAAATGAAGTAATAATTGATTCAGGATATGTGCAAACAGATGAATCCTTTTTTATAATACCAAACAACAATATTGCATTTGAATTTGATGAAACTCAGATTCCAAATCCCAGCCCAATGCCTGATATCCCTCCACTGAATGAAGAAATAACAATTCAAGATTTTATAGGAGAGCAAGATATTTCGTGCCTTCCTTTGGATATTTTGGAAAGCGATATATATGATACTATAGAAATCAGCATAGATTCGTTTTGTGAAGACATTGGAGATGTAGAGTGTATGAATAAAATTAATTGGTTAAAAATAGATGAAGGAGAAAATATTTTAACCATTAATAATACATTGCCATTTCAAATAAATGAGTTAAGTCTAAATATTTTTTCTGATGAAGGTGATTTAGTGGATCTAAATTTAATTAATATAGAAGGAGAAAGAATAGAAGAAGACCCTTTAAATGGAGAGGTTCTTGGATGCGAAGTAGCGGGAGGCAATCTTTCTTTTAAAATTAATCGTGATTTGCAAGCATCCAGTACATCTAATGAATGTAATCTGTATCAAATTGGTTGTGAATTGTATGGTCAAGAAAATAATGTTAATACTTCTTGGGATGGGAATGATTGTCAAATCTTTATCATTATAAATCAGGAGATATGTCAAGAAACAGGATTAACATGGAGAAATGATGAATGCGTACAAGATTTTCTTGCTGAAAATGAGGCTCAATGCGATATAATAGATGAACTGGAAGATGAGGATCTAGAATGGGATGGAGAGAATTGTTATTTTGTCATTGTGATGGATGCTGAGCTTTGTAATCAATCCTGCGGTGATTGCATATGGGATGGGAATGATTGTTCTTTATCATGTACTTCTAATGAAGAATGTTGCTTAGAAATAGGAGGTACATGGGAAGGTGGCGAATGTATTGATTTGCCTTCATTTGATGGAGTTTTTATTACAGGCAATGAAAAAATAGAAATTTCAAATGAATTTAATATTGAAAGTTTTGAATCTTTAAGTGCTGATATTGATTGCTTAATTGATACTAGTTATAGTGTAGAATTACCCACTGATGAAAATATGATTTTGATACAGGGGCATATATCTGATTTAACAGAGGATGATACGGGTGATGATATAAATCAAATTGCTCTTGATTTAACTAACAATTTATTTTCAGATATTACATTTATAATGTTTTCAGATAATTTATTTGATCCAGATGGAGTCTCTTTAAAAGATACTCAGACTGTTTCCACAGGGCTATCTTTTGAAGATGTGATAATATCAGATTATACTATTAAAAATGAAAATGGCGATCCTGTTGACTTATTGTCTATAGGTTATTCGATTCAAATGCAGCAAGATTCTGCTATAATAAATTTTGATGAGCCTTATGGGCTCTCTGGACAAGGAATTGAATCTAAGACTATTAAATTAGATGAATTAAAAGTTAATTTAAATGAATTTTCAACATCAGATATTGACTTAGGAAACATTCCTTCCGGTTTTGAAGGGTTTGATTTACCTTTTTTAACATTTGATTTACATATATATAATCAAATTTCTGCAGATATGAAATTATATTTAGATTTATTTGGAATAAGAGATGATGATACTTTAAAAATACACGTTGAGCCAGATATAAATTTTTTAGATGAATTAGATCCTTATGTTGATATTGATTCATTAATAATCTCTTTTAGGCAAGACATAATGTCAGTTCTCCATTTTGGGAATAAAGAAAAAATACCTATTCATAATCCTGAGCAAACTACACTAATGGAACATAAAATTACAGATTTATTTTCATATGATATTATTGATATATCAGGATACGCTGTTATGGATGGAGATGCCACTTTAATTCCTGATAAATCTTTATGGGGAGATGTAGAAATAGTAGTTTCGCCTTTAACTATAATTATAGAAGATGAAGATATTTTTAGTTTTGTTCCAGATGAATTTACAGAATTATCTGTTATGGATAGAGATATTGCAACAAAAGTTGATAGCGGATTAGTATCGGCCGTAATGAACATGAATATTAATAATCAAATTCCATTTGCAGGAAATTTATTGATGTATATTTCAAATAGCCCAACTTATTTTCCATTATGTATGGATTCTCTTATTACAGGTGATATGCAAAATCAAAATGTGGATAGTTTGTGTATATCGAATATAGAAAATTACTTAGGGTGTAACACATTGAATGTAACATATGATGAAGTTGATACTTTATTTGTTAAACATTTAGATTGCATAACTGATAATAATTATAACTATTACTATGAAAATTTACTTAATATAGATTTTATTTCTCCTACACTTGATTCATTAGGTATAGTTCTTGATTCGGCGATGACTCACCAGTCAACAACTTTAGAAGAACAAATTAATTATTTCACAAGAGATTCATTGCAATATTTGATTCCTAGATTTGTATTTGATAGTGATCTTGATACCATTACTTTCCAACCATCAAACATTTTATCTATTAATTCTCACTTAATTTTTAAATTACTTAGTTCTGGCATATTGGATGAAGAATGATTTTATTAAAAAATAATATATTATTCAGCCTTTTATTCTCATGCTTATTTTCAGCTTTTTTATTTGATCCTGAAAATATTTCTTTATCAGGGTCTTCTGCAATATCATACAATGACTTTAGATCTTCAAATCCTGCAGCTATTTCAACCCATAAAGGAATGACTATAAAGATAATTGGTTTACATGCTGGTTTAGGTACCAATTTTTTATCGATTTCAAATTATAATGATATTAATGGAGCAAATTTTGAAGATTCTACAGATCCGAATTATTACCCTAAATCTGAATTTTATGATTTATTTAGTGATAATATAAAATTTAATTCTCAATTGGGAGTGACTCTTCCTTTTTCAGATATTATATTTAATAATTTTTCTTTTTCATCAAAGATTTATTCAATAGCAGAGTTTGAGTTGCCAAAGTCATTTATGCGATTAGCTTTGTATGGTAATGAGCCTGAAGAGTCTTATGATTTAAACATTAAAAATGAAGTCACCATTTTTTCTGAGAGTTCAATTGGCTATTCTAAAAAATTCAACAATATTTCAGTAGGGTCTAGGTTAAAATATTTACAAGGGTTGGCATATGGAAAATTAAATAGCCTATCTAACAACTCATCCTATTTTTTTACAGATACTACTCAGGGCTTTTTAGGTCAAGCCCAATATTTGATTCATCAAGGAGTGGGTGGCAGTGGTTTTTCTATTGATTTAGGAGTTATTTATGAGAATCAATCGTCTAATTGGATTTTTGGTGGGTCTATTCATAATTTGTTTGGAAAAATATATTGGGATGACAATAACTTAACATACAATTTATTTAAGAATTCAATCGTTAATCAGCTCCCTTTACGTCATAATGAAAAACAATTTTTTTCTATTAACTTAGACACATTAAATGCTATGAATATGATGAGTATGTCTGCTAATGAAATTTATAGTACTGAAAATTTTTCTGTTGTAGAATTTTATAATTTATGTGATATCCCATTTGATTTAGACAGTTTATTTAGTAATAATGATTTAATAAGGACAGATAAGGGGTCATATTTATTAAAAACAGAAAATATATCTAATGTTGTAATGGATTCATTAAGTTTAAAAGTACATAATCATATTACAGATTATCCAACATATCTTAATTTGAATGCTCAAAAAAAATTAAAAGAGGGAATATCTATTTGCCTTAATCTGTCTACGGGATTTTCTAATTCTTTAACAAATTCAGAAAAATGGAAAATTTCAACTGGTTTATTATTCAATAGATTTAAAAATACTCCTATTACTTTTGGATTTTCAGTTGGGGAACAATCAAGTCTTAATTCTGGTTTTTCAATAGGACGTTATGTCGGGCCCTTTTTAATTAATTCTGGTTTTAAGTTAAGGGATGGATTCTTCTTGCAATCTATGAAGGGAATTGATTTATCTTTTTCAATTATTTTTAAAGTTAATAAGCGCTAAAATATGTATTTTTTGTAATAGTACAAGGTTATTAGTATTATAGAAACATTTGCTATCCATGCAGAAAATAAGGGGCTTATAATGCCTTCCACGCCTAAATTTTTTCCTATAACAATTAGAATATAATATATTACAATAATTAAAAGGCTTAAGCCAATTCCATATGAGATATTTGAATTTTTTAATCCAATTGCTGAGACTATAGAGAATATAGCTAATACTAAATTTGAAAAAGGATAGGATGTTTTATGAAACAATCCCACCTCCCACTTATTTGTGTTACTCCCACTTTCTTTTTTTATTTTTATAAAGTTTTTCAGTTCAAAATAGTCCATTTCTTCAGGGAGTATAAACTCTGTAATTAAGTATAAGGGGTTTATGTTTGACAACTTAATTGAAGAATCTTGTATAATTCTTTGAGATACTAGCATTTCATTATCCCAAGTTCTAAGACTCATTTTTTCAAAATGCCAGTTTTGTAATATTTCATTCCATTTCATATGTTCTGCATCAATTCTAGCTATAACTTGATTTTTTTTATTAATTTCTTTAATTGTTATATTCGTTGCAATTTTTTGTTTATTATTATAATTCATAATAATAATTGATTTATTTTTTCCAAGATCTTCAATAAAGTTTCTTAATTTCGTTTTATTTTTTTTTAGATTATATTTCTTCATAATTTTATTTCTTAGGTGGTTGCTGTTTGAAACTATGCTATTTTCAAAATAAAAATGTCCAAAGCTTATTGCTAGAGACGAAATGCATATTATTGCACTTAATCTAATGTAGCCTATCCCTAAGGACCTTATAGCAAGCAGCTCATTATTTTTAACATGAGTTAATATAGAAAGAACAGTTCCAATTGTAACAGACATAGGAATTGCATAGCTGATTAGCATAGGTATAGTTAATAGATAATAATTTAAAATTTCTTTGCTATTCATATTAGCATCAATAAAATTATCAATCATTTCCACAAAATTCGTCAATAATATGATTGCGCTAATTGTAATAAGCAGAAACAATATTCTAACTATAAATTTTTTTAAAATATATAAATCAAGTTTTGTTATCATTAATATAATTTAATTATTTTACTTTTTGTATTTAAGTTTTATATTTGAGAGATATTTAGCGCTCCCTTTAAAGGATTGCACGAGAGGCATAAAAGGGTATAACAAGATTATGGGGGCCTTTGGGCCCTTTTTTTATAAGGATTTTTATGGTTAAGACAAAAAATAAAGCAACTTTGTTAGATGAAAAGCAGATTAAAAAGACTTTGGTTCGTTTAGCGCATGAAATCATAGAAAAAAATTCAAATTTAGATAATATTTCTATAATAGGCATAAGAACTAGAGGAGATATAATAGCACAAAGGCTGCATGGGATTATTAAGGACATAGCTAATTGTGATTTGGATATTGGCACACTTGATGTTACTTTTTATAGAGATGATTTTGAAACAAATTTAGGGACCCCTAAGATTGGTCCATCAAATATATTATTTGATATCAACAAAAAAAATATCATATTAATTGATGACGTTTTGTACACAGGCAGAACTATAAGAGCAGCTATGGAAGAAATTTTTTCTTTAGGACGACCGGATCAAATACAGTTAGGTGTATTAATAGATAGAGGTCATCGTGAGTTACCAATTAGAGCTAATTATGTTGGTAAAAATTACCCTACTTCTTTTAATGAGCATGTTCATGTATACCTTAATGAAACTGATAAAGATGAGAGTGTTAAATTAGTGGAATATAATGAGCAGGCTTAGCACTAAACACTTTATTGGTCTGAAAGATGCAAAAGCATCTGATATTAAGACCATTATTGATACTGCATTAACTTTTAGAGAAGTACTAGAACGTCCAATTAAAAAGATTCCCTCATTAAAGGGGAAAAATATTGTAAACTTATTTTTTGAAAATTCTACCCGAACAAAATTATCATTTGAGTTAGCTGAAAAAAGATTATCAGCTGACGTTCTTAATTTTACTTCGAGTTCTTCTAGTTTAAACAAGGGAGAAAGTTTAAGGGATACTGTGCAAAACATTCAAGCAATGAAGATTGATTGCGCTGTTATGCGTCATCCAGTACCTGGTTCATGTTTGAAATTAACCAAATATTTAGATTGTCCAATTGTTAATGCAGGAGATGGGACTAATGAGCATCCTACCCAGGCAATGTTAGATATTACAAGCATATATGAAAAATTTGGGAAAATTAAGAATTTAAAAATAGCTATTGTTGGAGACATACTCCACAGTAGGGTAGCTATGTCAAATATTTTTGGATTACAAAAAATGGGGGCCAATGTATTATTGTGTGCGCCTCCACACTTAATGCCTAAGCACATCTCTGAATTTGGAGTAAAAATAACCCATAACATTGATGAGGCATTAAACTGGTGTGATGTAATAAATGTTTTAAGAATTCAAAGAGAAAGAATGGGAATAGGGCTAGTTCCATCAATTAGAGAATATAGGAATTTGTTTGGCATAACTAAGGATAGATTAATGAGTCTTAAAAAAGAGCTTGTTATAATGCACCCTGGTCCCATTAACAGAGGTGTAGAGATTGATACTTACGTAGCAGATTCTGACCAATCAATCATTTTGAATCAAGTATTAAATGGTGTAGCTGTACGAATGAGCATATTATATCTTTTATTGGGAGCAAAGGCTAAATGATAAAAAAGAATAAAAATATTAACTGTATAGCCCCTAGTTCAAAAGTTTTATTAAAAAATGGTAAAATTTTAGACATATTAAATGGAAAGACTAGTATTAAGGATATTCTTATATCAGATGGCAATATAGTAGAGATGGGTAAAATAGAAAATGACAAAAAATATATTACAATAGATTGCGATAAAAAAATAATAACACAAGCTTTTATTGATGTCCATGCTCATTTAAGAAGTCCTGGAATAGGAGATCAAGAAACATTCATTTCTGGATCAGAAGCAGCTCTTGCTGGTGGTTATTCGAAAATATGTGTTATGCCTGATAATAATCCTGTTATAGATAATGCAGAATTAATTGAATCTATAATTAATCAAGCATCTTCATTGCCAGTTAGCATACATCCTATAGGGGCAATTACAAAAGGATTAAAAGGGAGTGATTTAGCAGAATTAGGCTCTATGATAACTGCAGGAGCAGTTGCAATATCTGATGCAGGCAAGCCATTAATGAATGGTCAAGTTGCAAGATTTGCAATGGAATATGCAAAAATGTTTAATGTTCCATTTATAAATCACCCTGAAGATATTAATTTAATTAATAATGGTTCAATGAATGAGTCAATGGTATCAAATAGTTTGGGTTTGGCAGGTAATCCTAGCATTTCCGAATCAACAATGATATATAGAGACTTAGAAATTGCAAACTACATTAAAGGTAAAATTCACATTCCAAATATTACAACTTCAGAATCAGTTTATTTGATTGATAGATATAAAAACAAAAAAACAGATGTATCTTGCGAGGTTTCTCCACAGCATTTATTTTTTGAAGATAGTGATTTAGAATTTTATGATTCAAATTTAAAAATTTCTCCTCCATTAAGAGGGAAAAAGGATATTGAAAAACTTATAAAAGGCTTAAAGTATGGAACGATTGATTGTATAGCCTCTAATCATTCTCCGCATAGATTTGATGATAAAGACAAAGATTTTTATCATGCTAAATCTGGAGTGATTAGTTTAGAAACAGCATTCGCTGCAACCCATACAATATTAAATCAAAAAAATTTTTCAATCAGGTCAATATTAAATTTATTTTCATTAAACCCTTCAAGAATTATGGGTTTTGAATTACCCAATATAGAAATAGGTTCTCAAGCTGAACTCGTAGTTATAGATCCAAATAAAGAATGGACATTTAAGAAGAGAAACATTTTTTCTAAGTCTGAAAACTCTCCTTTTTTAAATCAGACTTTTAAAGGTAAAGTTGAATTTACATTTAATAAAAATATTTATTTCGGTTAATAAATAATATCCTTGACTGGTATAAGAGACTTCTATTAAGTTTACAGGCTTTAATAATTAGGGAATTTTATAATTTAAAATGAAAACAGAATCAATAAAAATTAGTGAAGTAGTTAGAGATTGGTATGTAGTTGATGCTCAAAATCAAACATTGGGTAGGTTAGCTAGTTCTATAGCTCATATTTTAAGAGGAAAGAACAAAGTTAATTTTACTCACCATTTAGATATGAGTGATTTTATTGTAGTTATCAATGCAGAAAAAATTGTTTTAACTGGAAATAAAAAAAATTTAAAAGAATATTGGAGGCATACAGGCTATCCAGGTGGTCAGAAGACTGTTTCATATAAAAAAATGTTAGAGGAAAGACCTGACCAAATAATAAGAAACGCAGTTAAGGGTATGCTTCCTCATAATAAATTGGGCAGAAAATTGTTGAATCATTTAAAAGTTTATTCAGGAGAAACTCATCCTCACAAAGCCCAAAACCCAAAAGAATTAACAATTAACTAAGGTGGCTTGAATGGTAAACGTCAAAAATGAAAAATGGATTGCTACAGGTAGAAGAAAATCATCTATTGCTAGAGTTGAGTTCAAGAAAGGTAAGGGGCAATTTTTAGTAAACGGTAGAGATTTTAATGAATATTTTAATCGAGACACTCAAAAAATGATCATTCAAAAACCTATAGAATTATTAGAATTAAATAATCAATATGATATATCAGTAAATGTTAGTGGTGGTGGCTCAACAGGTCAAGCAGGAGCAGTTAGACTAGGCATATCACGAATATTAGAAAAAATTAATCCTGATTTTCGTTCAACTTTAAAATCAAATGGAATGCTAACAAGAGATTCAAGACAGGTAGAACGTAAAAAATATGGTCAACCAGGAGCTAGGAAAAAGTTCCAATTTTCAAAACGTTAGGATTTATATGAATGAATTGTCTCCAGAGTTTTTAATTAAGTCGGGGGTCCATTTTGGACATCCTACTCAAAAATGGAATCCAAATTTTAAAAAATATATTGCAGGTCAAAAAAATGGTATTCATATCATAAATGTTAATAAAACAATAGAGAATTTAAATTCATCCACTAAAGAACTATTAAAAATTGTTTCTAATGGAGGAAACATTTTGTTTGTTGGCACTAAAAAACAGGCTAAAGAAGTAGTGCAAGAAAGTGCAGATAAATGTGGAATGTTTTATGTTAATGAAAGGTGGCTTGGTGGAACATTAACTAACTTTTCAACCATAAAAAGAAGTATTAAAAGACTTAAAATACTTGAAAAAGAATCATCAGATGTTTATAAAGATTTAACTAAGAAAGAATTAACTCGTTTGAATAGAGAAAGGGTAAGATTATCAGATTTACATAGAGGAATTCGTGATATGAGATATTTACCTGCAGCTCTATTTATTGTTGATGCAAATAATGAAAAAATAGCAATCTTAGAGGCAAAAAGATTAGGAATCCCTGTTTTTGCAATAGTAGATTCAAATACAAGTCCTTTAGAAGTTGATTATGCTATTCCTGGCAATGATGATTCAATTAAATCAATTGGAGCAATCTTAAATCATGTTTCTGAATTATTAGCAGAAATGAATAATATGAATAAAGAAGAGTCCGAAGCTGATAAACATCATGCTGATAAGGAATCAAAATGAGTTCAGCAAGCACAGTAAAACAATTAAGAGATATCTCAGGTGCTGGTATGATGGATTGTAAAAAAGCGCTAGAAGAGTGTGAATATGATATTGATAAAGCAATGGATGTTTTGAGAAAAAATGGTATTGCAAAAGCACAAAAAAAAGCGGGTAGGGATGCTAAAGATGGTATTATTATTCCATATATACATCCAGGTTCTAAATTAGGAGTTTTGGTGGAGATAAATTGTGAAACTGATTTTGTTGCTAGAACTGATGGATTTCAAGATTTTGCAAGAGATATAGCAATGCATATAGCAGCTACAGGTCCTATATCAATAAAAAGAGAAGATGTATCTGAAGATATTATATCTAAAGAGAAAGAAATATACAAAGAGCAAGCTCTAAAGAGTGGAAAACCAGAAAATATAGTAGAAAAAATGGTTGAAGGTAGATTAAATAAATTTTATCAGGAAAGTGTATTGCTTGAGCAAAGTTTTGTTAAGGATCCTGATAAATTAATTCAAGATTTATTAAGTGATGCAATATCTACTTTAGGTGAAAATATAGAAATTAAAAGATTTTCTAGATTTCAACTTGGGGAATTATTCCAACCAGAAGAAAATTCTGAATAATTCTTATTTATGACCAATCTTCACTATAATAGAATTCTAATTAAATTAAGTGGAGAAGTACTCTCTGGGAAACATCAGTTTGGAATTGACTATTCAGTTGTTTCAGATTTAGCAAAACAAATCAAAAATATTCATGCAGATCATATTCAAATTGGTATAGTTATAGGTGGAGGAAATATTTTTAGAGGGGTTTCTTCTGAGGAAGAAGGAATGGAAAGAGTCTCTGGTGATTATATAGGCATGATGGCTACTATTATGAACTCTGTAGCCCTTCAAAATGAATTAGAAAAATTAGATTGCAATACGAGAGTAATGTCCGCTTTATCAATAAGACAATTAGCAGAACCTTATATTAGAAGAAGAGCTACGCGTCATTTAGAAAAAGATAGAATTGTTATTTTTGCAGGTGGCACAGGAAATCCTTATTTTACTACAGATACCGCAGCAGCGCTTAGAGCTATTGAGATTAAAGCTGACATTATAATAAAAGGTACTAAAGTTGATGGCGTTTATGATTGCGACCCTTTTAAAAATGATAAAGCTATTAAGTATGATCTTTTATCATATAAAGAGGTAATTGATAAAGAATTGCAAGTTATGGATTTAACTGCGATAACGTTATGTAAAGAAAATAAACTTCCTATTGCAGTATTAGATATAAATCGTAGAAATAATTTAAAAACTTTTTTATCTTCTTCTAATCAAATTGGAACAATAATTAAGTAAGGAATAGGATATGGAACAGACAATTTTTTCAGAAGCCAAAAATAAAATGGAAAAAGCTATAGAACACTATAAGAAAGAAGTTTCATTTATTAGAACAGGACGAGCCTCTACTCACATTTTAAATCCAGTTAAAGTAGATTATTATGGCGTACCAACTCCATTAAATAATATTGCAAATATAACAATTCCTGAAGCTCAATTAATTTCAATTCAACCATTTGATCCATCAAGTTTAGAGCTAATAGAAAGAGCTATTACTGAGTCAGATTTAGGATTAACTCCAAATAATGATGGGAATATCATTCGATTAAACATTCCATCTTTAACAGATGAGAGAAGGAAAGAATTAGTTAAACAAGTCCATAACATTATTGAAGATGGTAGAATTTCAATTCGAAATATACGTAGAGATGCGAATGAACAGTTCAAAAATCTAGAAAAGTCCCATGATTTATCTGAGGATAATTTAAAAAGAGCTCTTGATAATATTCAGGAGCTAACAGATAAAAATATAGAAGTTTTAAATCAAATCCAAAAATCTAAAGAAAAAGAATTACTAATTTAGCACTATAGATATTTTTTTATCTCTAATTTAGTCTTTATTAAGTCTTGACGCTCAATGTTTAGTATATCAGAAATTTGTTTTATCAGATGCTGTTCTTTAAAGTGAAGTTCGTTATCTGAGTAAGCTACTTCAAATACACAAAAAATAAAATCCAGTTTATCTTGATATGTAAAATGTTCATTTAGAATTTGACCATATTTAAAAAAACTGGTTGATTTTTTAAAATCAAGAATTGAATCTTCAACTATAGAGTAAGTCTCATCAGATTCTATAGAGAAAAAATCTTGAATAATTTCTTTTATAGTGTGAATTTCTTCTTTTTCAATGTTATTATCAGCATTAGCAATAGAAAACAATAAAATTGTTGTAGCTTTCTTTATATTAATATGTTCTTTATCAGTCATATTTATAATTTACGTACATAAAAAATATATGTTAAATTAATTATTATGAAAATAACTAAAATAAAAGAAAATAGCTTAGCACAACAAATAGGTCTCTCTATTGGCGACTCTTTAATAAAAATTAATGGAGAGAGAGTCTTAGACCATTTAGACTATGAATTTAGAATTGCAGAGGAGTCAATCACCTTAGAACTTCAAATTAAAGGCCAGTTAAATCAAATTACAGTTGAAAAAGATTATGATGATGATTTAGGCGTTGAATTTGAAGAGATGAAAATAAGGAAATGTGGTAATGATTGTGTGTTTTGTTTTGTTGATCAAAATCCTGAGAATATGAGAGATGGAATCTATTTTCGTGATGGAGACTATAGAATGTCTTATTTGTATGGTCATTATATCACAATGACTAATATGAGCAAAAAAGAATTAACAAGAATTATTGAACAAAAGCTCTCTCCGCTCTACATATCAGTTCATGCTACAGATGTAAAATTAAGGAAAGAATTACTTTTATATAAATGGGGTAGAAATGACTTTTTATTAGAAAAAATAAAATATTTAATTGATAATGGAATTGAATTGCATGGGCAAATTGTATTAATCCCAAATAAAAATGATGGAGAGCATCTTTTTAAGACGGCATCTGATATTTATAAATTTTATCCAAAGTTTAAAACTTTATCTATTGTTCCTGTAGGCTTAACTAGGCATCGTGAAGGTTTACCAGAATTAGATTATGTAAATCAAAAATATGCTGAAAATTTATTTAAGGTATTCCCTGCCCTAAGTGATAGATTTCCTGGTTCTAAATCTCCATTTATACTTTTATCAGATGAATGGTACATACTAGCACGCAAACCATTTCCACCAAAACAATATTATGGAGATTATGATTTAATAGAAAATGGAGTTGGTCAATTTAGAGACTTTTTAGATCGTTTTAATAAAGAGAAAAAACAATTTCCTAAATCAATTAAAACAAAAACTAAAATTTCAATTGTTACAGGGGTTTTAGCTTATGGCATATTTATTCAAGAAATAAAGCCTGTATTAGATAGGATTGAAAATTTAGAAGTCAATTTTTTTGAAATCAAAAATAATTTTTTTGGAGACTCTGTCACTGTAGCAGGATTATTAGCTGGAAAAGATATTATCTCTCAATTAAAAGGTCAAGATTTAGGTGGCTCTGTTTGGGCAACATATAGGATTCTAAACGATGACCAAACATTAACACTAGATGATATGACTTTAGATGATTTATCAAATAAATTAAATACAGAATTTAAAATTTCACAAAATGATAGTATTTATGATATAATAGAGGATATTACAAATGAAAAATGATCCTTTAATTACAATCATAGGTAAGCCAAATGTTGGTAAATCCACATTATTTAATCGAATTATAGGTGAAAAAAAATCAATTGTATCTTCTGTAGAAGGTGTGACAAGGGATAGAGTTTTTGGCTCTTATGAATGGTTGGGAAGGACCTATGATATTATTGATACAGGTGGATTTGTTTTAAAAGAAAATGATATTATAAATAAAAATATAAAAATTCAATTAGATATAGCCAAGGAAGAGTCAGATTTTGTGATTTTCATGGTTGATGGTAAAACAGAAATTACTTCAAATGATCAAGAATTAGCTAAAAATATTAGAATATTAAAAAAACCTTATCAATTAGTTGTTAATAAGGTTGATAATCAAAAAGATGATTTAGATAATTTTAGATTTTATGATTTAGGGTTGGGAGATCCTTTATTTATTTCAGCTGAGCATGGTAGAAATATTGGTGATCTATTAGATAAAATTGAGTTTTGTTTTCCAGAAACTGCAAATAATGATTTAGATGATGATTTAATTAATTTTGCTATTGCAGGTATGCCTAATGTTGGAAAATCTTC
>TARA_B110000014_G_scaffold172718_1_pt1 | contig 13947 bp, 11 predicted proteins | sample TARA_B110000014 | Tara Oceans TARA_B110000014 (sample SAMEA4396468) | marine metagenome | biome: Westerlies Biome; feature: [MES] marine water layer (ENVO:01000295) within the mesopelagic zone...; material: water (ENVO:00002006), including particulate matter (ENVO:01000060) such... | reverse complement strand
CATCTTGCACGTGAAGTAAAAAAGAAAAATCCTGAATGCACTATAATATTTGGAGGACCACAAATTCCAGATTTATCACCAGACTTTTTTAAAGAAAATCCTTTTGTGGACATAATTGTACACGGTGAAGGAGAATATGTATTTGAAGAGATTCTTCGTGCATATTTGAAAGATAAAGATTATTCAGAAATTAAAGGTGTAGAAACAAAAGATTTCAGAACCGCACCACAAGAAAGAATCAGTAATTTGGATGAATTACCATCACCATATTTAACAAATACAGTGTGGGAATTAGTTGATAAAATTGATGGAATAAAATGGATTTCCTCATGGGAAACTAATAGAGGTTGTCCATACCAATGTACATTTTGTGATTGGGGAAGTGCAACAAAAAGTAGAGTAAGAAAGTGGGAAGAGTCAAAACTATTTCAAGAAATAGAGTGGTTTGGAGAAAATAAAATACCATACATAGATTGTTGCGATGCAAATTTTGGAATTTTTCAAGAAAGAGATTTTAAAATTGCACAGAAATTAAAAGAAGTTGCATTAGAAAAACATTTTCCTGAAAGAATTAGACCAGCATGGGCAAAAAATTCTTCAGATAAAATTATTCCAATTGCAAAACAATTACAAGAAGGCGGAGTACTTGGTGCAGTTACATTGGCGGTACAATCACTTGATACAAATACATTAAATATTATGAAACGTGCAAATATTAAATTTGATTCATTTGGAGAATTAACATCAACATTTAGAGAAAACAATATTCCTACATATACTGAATTAATTATGGGACTACCAGGTGAAACGTTAGATACATTCAAACAAGGATTAGAAAATATTGCTCATACAAAAATTGATACAGTTTTCATTTATCATTGCAGTGTTTTGCCAAATGCACCAATGAATGTTCCTGAATATAGAGAAAAATATGGGATAAAATTAGTTAAATCACCAATAATGTTAGTTCATTCCTCAATTCATAATAGAGGAATCCAAGAATTTGAATATCTCGCGACCGAAAATAATATGTGTTCCATAGACGAGTTAAAAGAAATTTATCTTTATTCATGGTCATTTTTAACATTACAGAGTCTTGGAATTTTAGAATATGTTACAAGTTATTTCAATAAAATGTACAATTTACAATTTGTCACATTCTATGAAAAATTTTTAGAATATGCAAGAAAAGATAATTCAATTTTAAATGAGGAACTGAATAAAGTTATTAAATTTAGAGACAATGGGTATTCAGGAAATGGTTGGGATCATCACGATCCAGAGTTAGGTGATATAATTTGGCCAATTGAAGAAGCAAGTTGGTTACGATTAACAAAAGATAAAGATGTACTCCAAGATGCAATTTTTGATTTACTTGTTTACATTAATAGTGAATGTGGATTGAATGAATCAGAAAAAATACTAAGAGATTTAGCTAAATTTCAAGTCTTCATTCTTACTACACGAGAGTATAAGGATGAGATAAAATCATCTAATTTTGAATTTGATTGGAGACAATTTTTCACTGGTGAAAATAGTGTTTTGTTAGAGAAAAAATCCACATATAATTATAAAAATCCGATAAATGAAAATGATTCTATAAAATGGGGCTATAAAACAATCTGGTACGGTAGACGTTCACGAGATTATAAATGCCATCCTGAAAATTTAAACATAAATGATTCAGATGTTGAAGAAGATTCAAAAAATAAAGATGGAAAAAGTTTTGAGTCAACACATTCAACAATGGGAATATAATTACTAGGATTTTAATAATAAAGAAAATTAATCGTTAGAATCATCAGGGCGTATTTCAAATATTTTTACATGGAAATTTTCAAATCCACTATCTTGTGAATCAAAGATTTTTTTGAGTTCAGGGAAATTATTTTCATTGTCATAAACATCTTTTAGGTAAGGATACCACTCCATATTAACTCCATTTTTATTTATTGAGACATAATTTAGATTATTTTCACGTGAAACTAAAATAAAGTTTTCAAAATCAGTTGCATACAAATTGATCACATTGAGTTTTTTTGTTCCGACCCACCAATTGTTAACATCTTCAGAAATACCAAATTCTTTAAAATTAGTACCAGATTCATTCAAAGTGATATACATGAGACTTTGTAATGTATAACCAGCATCAAGTATTTTCCCATCTAGTTTTTTATTAATTATTTCAGAAAATTGTAATTTTTCATTTTCAGTTTGTTTATCTGTTAATTCATAATGCGAAGTATAAACAATAGACAAAATCAATATTATTGAAATTATAATTATGAATGATATGTTTTTTTGATTTTTACTAAATGAAAATGTACTAAATCCATATTTTATTAATCGTTCAATTGGAATAACTGAAAAGAGTATTAAATTCGGTATGAGAAAATATAATAATCTTTTTTCAGGTACAATTGAGAAATATATGAGAAATATACCCAGTGAAGCAAAAATCCATATCCAATTACTTTTAAGAAATTTCTTTGATTGATCAAATGCACGAATAGAAAAGAAAACTCCTATAGGAAATAATACAAGCATATATGGAAATAAAATTTTATAGATTGATTGTATTATGTTAAAAATTCCATTTAGTACAAATTTATCAAAGAATGATAAAATTCCATTATCATCAATATAATCAGATGCAGAATAATTTTTCATGTTAGTATTTTCCGCAACAACAGAAACATAATTTTCTAGGAATATGGTATTTGATTGAGAAAAGTATAGAGGATCACCAAATTGATCATATCTTTGAATTAAGGTGGGGCTAATCACTAAAATAAAAATAAACAATGCAAGAAGAAATTTTGAGATTTGTTTTTTTGAATAATTACTATTGTAAAAGTAAAGAATTGAAATTATAATTAAAACAATAATTCCGTTGAATCTAACCCAAAACATTAATCCTGCAGTAAGAAATGCAGCATATTTTACTCTATTATCTTGGTGTAGTATAAAATAGAAACTTAAAATTGATAGAAGAATAAATAATGGTTCAGATATTCCTTGTACAGAATTATAATTTAGATGAGGTTGAAATGCAAATAAACATGATGCAGCAATAGAAAATTTCTCGTTGAAAAATTTTCTTGCTAGAAGATACATTGGATAGATGGTTATTGTTGAAACAATAATACTCAATATTCTAGCTGCATTGATGTAATCTAATGGTTCATTTGAATCAAGAAGTAGCATAAATGGTGAGAGGAATATTGACCAACCCAATGTTTTTCGTTCATTTTCTGAAAAGTCTCCATTAGTATGAGCAATAGCTCTAATCACGTAACCATATGTATCTTCAACAGGTAATGAAGAAAAATCTATAAGATATAATTTGAAACCTAGTGAAACGATCATAACTATTACCAATATGGAAAGAATTTTCTTTTTTGAGAAGTTTGTGGATTGATCTGATGCTAACACGTTGATTCACATTTTATATTCCTATTTAAATGAGAGAGCATTTTTTTATTGATTATAATTTCCGTGCTTTTAGGATAATTGTCTGTCCAAAAGGAAATTTTATTTTTGATTCAATTTTAAGAAAATTGCCCATTAGAGAAGAAAGAAATGAATTAGTAGATTCTTCAAATCCACGATTAAGAATTTTGAAAAAAAGTAACCAGCCAAAGAAACCAAAGACATTCCAAAATCTAATTTCTTCAATCATAAAACCAGCATTAGTTACAACCTTAGATATAGAATTTTTTGTATATCTACGAACATGTCCTTCTTTTATATCAAATTTTGATAAAAGTAAAGGAAATGCAGGGACGGTAATAACTAATGTACCATTTGTTTTTAATAATGAATTTAGAATTGTTAATGCAAGATCATCATTCTGAATATGTTCCAGTACTTCAGAACAAAGCACAGTATCAAATTTATTTTTATATTCATTCCATGAAGATTTTTTTGTTAGATCTGCTTGAAAAAAATCTAAATCAGGATTTTTTTTCTTTGCATGTTGAAGATTTCCTTTTGAAAAATCGATTCCTGTAAAATGAAATTTATTCCTTGGAAAATTTTTTAATAATAAACCATTTCCACATCCAACTTCAACAATTTTTTTTCCTTCAAAGAGTTTAATTAATAAATTAGTTTTTTCTTTCATCCATAATGAATAATCATTATCTAGTATATCGAAAGAATCTTTATAAAATTCATAATCATCAGTGTTCATTTTTTTTTGCACCAAAAATAAAATTCAGATAATATTTGTTTACTGAGATCAGCGCCAACATGTAATGGACGCATTTTTCTTTTACCACCAATACGAGCACCCTCATTTCCAACTAATTCACATATTCTTTGTTTTTTCTTTAATCCTCTAATACTCATTAATTGTGTTGAACCCATTTGTAATGAATCAAAATCTAATTCAGAAAATGCTTTTCTTGAAATTATTCTGCTTTCATTTAGACTATCTGTCCAATGACCACCAAAAAAAACATTAACAAGAAACGCAAACATTTTATTTCCAAAATAATCAATTAACTTTCCTTTAATTCCTACTGCATCATAATTTTTTGAGCCTTTACCAAATCTAGATATCAATACTTGATCAAAACCATCTTCTATTTTTTTTATTAATCTTGGAATTTCTTCAGGTTCATGATTTCCATCTGGACCAAAAATCACAATATTATCAGAGGATGTTGCATTAACGCCAGTTACAATAGCATCACCATGCCCACGTTTTTTTTGTATGATTACCTTAAAACCCATTTTTTTTGCTTCTTCAATAGTTCCATCTGTAGAACCTCCATCAATAACAACAATTTCTTCCGCCCAAGACTTGTCAATTTTAGGTAAAATTACCTTAATACCATCGATTTCGTTTAATGTGAGAATTAGTACTGCAGTTGACAACTATAATCAAAACTTAACGAGATTAAAGATAATCGTTACTACTGTTCACAAACGGTACAAATTGTTCGTACAGTTATTATACAAAATGAGTCTAAAAAACATAGTTTTGGCTGAATTTAAGATTAGGGTGGCTCAACCAAATGTTTTAGAAGAAGATGCTCAAGCGATGTATGATGCCGTAATTACGAATCATTTAGGTCCAGGTCCAATTGTGGCTGAATTTGAGGAAAAAATGGCAGACTTTATGGGAGTAAAAAATTCTATTGCAGTAAATTCTGGAACATCATCTATGCTTTTATCATTAGATGCACTAGGAATAGGAAATGGAGATGAAGTAATTACAACACCGTTTACGTTCGCCGCAACATCAAATGTAATAATTCAAAGAAATGCACATCCAATATTTGTAGATATAGAACCTGATACATTCAACTTAGATCCAAAAAAGATTGAAGATGCAATAACAGAAAAAACAAAAGCAATAATGCCAATTGATTATGGTGGACAAAGTGCAGAAATTTTAGAAATTAATGAAATAGCTGAAAAACATGGATTGGCAGTAATTGAAGATGCAGCACCTGCATTAGGAGGAGTTCATAAAAATGTAAAAGTTGGTTCAGTCAGTACAATGACCGGATTTTCATTTGGACCAGATAAAAATTTGAATACAGGAGAAGGAGGATTGATTGTGACAAATGATAACGAATTGGCAGAAAAGTGTAAAATTTTAAGGAAAAATGGTGCAGATAGAAGATATCATCATGTTGAAATAGGATGGAATGCAAAAATGCCTGATCCTAATGCAGCACTAGGTATTTCTCAATTAAAAAGAATAGATAAAATACTAGATAAGAAAAATAAATTAGCAAATTATTATAATGAAAAATTAGAAGGAATTTTAGAAATTACTGTACCAACTGTTCGCGATTATAATAAACACACATTCATGTTGTACGTCATTCTATTCAAAAATAATAAATTAAGAGAAAAAATTAGAATAGGATTAGAAAAAAATGGTGTGGAAACAAGAATAAATTTCCCACCATTACATTTGCAGCCAATTTATAAAAAATTATATAATTTTTCAAGTGGAATGCTCCCAATATGTGAAGATATATCAGAAAGAGTTTTAGGATTACCGATATTTTTGAAAATGACAGATGAAGAGCAAGATTACATTACAGATACTATAAAAAAATTAATGTTAGATTAAGATGTATGAAAATAAAAATATTCTAATAACAGGTGGGACAGGAATGATAGGATCCCACTTAGTAGAGTTATTATTAGAAAAAAATGCAAATGTTAGAATTATAACACATGAAAGAAAAATTCCAGAGGAATTAGAAAATAGAAAATTAGACATAATTTCTGGAGATTTAACCGAAAAGAAATTTGCAGATGAATCTGTAAAAGGGATGGATTATGTTTTCCATTTAGCTGCATATACAGGTGGACTCGGTAGAACAAGCACACACCCAGCTAGTACATTAACTCCAAATTTGATCATGGATGGGAATATACTAGAGTCTGCAAAAAATGAAAAAATTGATAGATTTCTTTATGCGAGTTGTACATGTATTTATCCAAATGATGAGAAAACTCTTGAAGAAGAAGATGCATGGAAAGGAAATCCTCCAGAAGCGCATGCGTCATATTCATGGTCAAAACGAATGGGAGAAAGACAGGCAATTGCATATCATAAAGAATATGGTATGAATATTGCAATTGTTAGACCATCAAATTCTTACGGTCCAAGAGATAGTGATGATTTAGAAACAGCGCATGCATTAGGTTCGTTAATTATGAAAGCTATTAACAAAATGAATCCATTTGTTATTTGGGGAGATGGAAGTCCAGTTAGAGAATATATCTATGCACAAGATGCAGCAAAAGGTATGTTATTAGCAATGGAAAATTATTGCGTTGGAGATCCAATAAATTTAGCCAGTGGAGAATTTGTATCAATTAATGAATTAGCACAAAAAATTCTTAAAATTAGTAACATGAATCCTGAGATTAAATTTGATAAAGAAAAACCATCAGGTCAAAAAAGAAGAGTATTATCAAATAAAAAAGCTGAAGAAAAGATTGGATTTGTAGCGGAAACATCTTTAGAGGAAGGTATTGAAAAAACAATAAAATGGTACAAACAAAAATTAGGAAAATAATTGAAATTGAATTTTAAAGATAAAAGAGTATTAGTTACAGGAGGAGCAGGCTTTATTGGTTCAGAAGTAGTGGCACAATTAGTAAAACATGGTGCAAAAGTTACCGTTTTAGATAATTTCTCATCAGGAAAAAAACACTATATTTCAAAACATAAAATTCGTATTGTTAAAGGAGATATTACCGATGAAAAAATTGTTGCAAAAACAGTAAAGGATCAAGAAGTTGTATTCAATCTTGCAGCATTGCCATTCATCCCAGATTCATATTATTATCCAGTAGATTTTTTTCATGTTAATACAATAGGAAGCATGAATGTATTATGGTCATCAATAAAAGCAAAAACAGTAGAATCATTTGTTCAAATTTCAACGAGTGAGGTTTATGGTTCTGCACAATATCATCCAATGGATGAAAATCATCCTACTGCACCATATTCTACCTATGCAGTAAGTAAATTATCAGCAGATCGTGCAACATTTACACTGCATAAAGAAAATGGTTTTCCAGGAATTGTAATTAGACCATTTAATACATACGGTCCAAGATTTACAGAACCATACATTATTCCAGAAATTATAAGTCAGATAAAAAATGGTAATAAAGAATTACATCTAGGTAATGTTAACTCTACCAGAGATTTTACTTTTGTTTCAGATACTGTAGAAGCATTTCTTAAAGCATCACAAACCAAAAATGCAATTGGTGAAATAGTTAATGTTGGAAGTTGTAATGAAATTAAAATGTCAGATATTGCAAAGAGTCTTGTAAAAATTTCAGGTTCCAATATCAAGATAAAAGTTGATGAGAGTAGAATGAGACCATATGATGTACAAAGATTAAATTGTAATAATTCAAAAGCAAAAAAACTTCTCAAATGGAAACCAAAAATTTCTATAGAAAAAGGACTAGAACTAACATATGAGTGGGCAATGAAAAATAAAGTTGAATTTTCAGCACCATTCAAACGTTGGTACTACAAAAGTCCATCCAAATAATTAAACAAATCTACAACTATTTTGAATTAGATAATCCTCCTGTAAGTTTCAAGCAAATGAATCCAACAGAAATGGAATACCACATAGTGAGAATTCTTATCATAACACTTAGTATCAAAGCAAGAGAAACATCAATCCCTTCTAAAGTAAATAATCCTATTAGAGAACCTTCAGTGACACCTATGCCTCCGGGAATAAATGATACTGCACCAATTATGACAGATGATGAATAAATTGAGATTGTTCGTAAAATACTGATTGAATCAATTCCAAATGATAGTAAAATAAAATGAACTGCAAGAGAAATTATCATCCAATATGAAATTGACAATACAAACGAGATTGATGATATTTTTGGGGTTGTCGATTTTCTTACAATTTCATATGAATCAGATATATTGTCAGAGTATTTTGAAAAGAATTTTGTTTTAGTAATTTGTTTTAAAACGAATTCAAATATAGGCCTATAATAAATTAGAAAAAGTATACCAAATAAAACAGATATTGAAATAAAAATGAGATTTACATCCATACCTAAAATGATAATGCCTATAATTGAAGCAATAATTGCGCCTGTTAGATCATAGAATTTTTCAACAAAAATTATAGGAGCAGTTTTAGTTCTTGGAATATTATATAGTGTTTTCATTAATTGAGATTTTATTAATTCACCAACATGTCCAGGAGTTATTGACATTGACATACCACCTAAGAAAAGTAAGAAACTTTTTATGATTGGGATATGAATATCGTTTTTTTGAAGTAATAATTGCCAACGAAATAGTAAAGGAATCCAAGAAATAGACACTAAAACAAGGATTAGAGGTAAAAATTCGTATTTAAAATTTGAAATTTGTTTGGATATAGTATTAAAATCAGTAAGAAATAAAAAAATTCCATATAGACCAACGGATGCAATTACAATCCAGATTATTCTATTATCAAATTTCATTTTAATCAGTTAAGTTTTTTAAAAAAGAAAATGATTTGTTTAAAGAAAAATCAGATATAGAGTGTTTTTTATTAATTTTATCTAATTCTATTTCAAAAGTTCCAGAATTTAGTTTAGACACTTTAGTTTTAATTATATTTTCATAGGTTAGATATTCAGTTCCAGAAAAACAACATGGATCAAACTCATTAAATATTTGCAAAAGACCTCGATTAGAACCGTATGAAGCCATTATGTATAATTCAAGATAATTTGTAATTTCATAAAATTCTGGAATTTGTTGTTCATAATCACCAAAATTTTCAGAACTGGTTCTTAAATAAAATGGTAAAGAGCCAGCCACAGAAATTGTTTTAGAAATTCGGTCATCAAATGCAGAATATACAACTGCGGTCCAACCACCTCCAGATATTCCAATAAAATTATAAGAATTAAAATCAAATTCAGAATCAATATAATTTAATGATACATAGATAGGTTCTAGAAAAAATTTCATTGGTGAAAAATCATCAGTTTCTAAAAATTTTAATTTATCATGACTATCTAGAAGTAATTTTTCATTGAGTTCATCAATATGAACAATTGGTTTTGAATTATCTCCAAGTAATGGCATTGAAAATGCAAGTATTGTGTAACCTTTATTCAGAAAAAATTCTATTGTAGACTTGCCAAATATTATATCACCTCTGTGACCTTGATGATAAATTAATAATTCATTATTAGATTTTATTGGAAAAAACATGTATGCAGTAGAGTCTACACCATAGTTCATTTTTATATCAATTCTATCAATTCGCTCTACATTTTGAAAATCATTAAATTTTTTATCAACGTAAAATTGTTGAATTTCTGAAGGTAATTTTGTTTTATAAATTTGATCATTTTTCCACACATAATTTTGCAACATTAATTTTTTAGATTTTATATCTTGAGATGTTTCAATAGAAATTAATGAATTAACATCAGGCAGTTCAGAATCATCCTGTGAAGATTGTGATAAAAATAGCACAATACTCAAGGAAATTCCTACGAATGCAGGTAAAAATATCATTTTTTTGTATTTCATTTCAAATTTAGATTAATGGACAATAACGATGACATCTATATCAATTTCACTGATAATAGAAATTACAATTATAGTTATTTGAAGTGAAATTTAATACATGGATAATATCAATTTTAATAATTGAAATTATTAATCGCCTATGGAAGTAAAGGAAAATATTTTCATATGAAAGAGTTTTCTGATGCATTGGAAAAATTAGGTGTAGAATGTAAATTAGTAAAAGATTCAGATTATAGTAGAGGATTTCCAAATAAAAATTTCAAAGATTGGTTCTTTGGAAATAATGAATTTAAAAAATTAATTACTGAATTTTGCCCGGATGCAATTTTTGTTGATAAACAAAGTCATTTTGGAGCTGCTGCTATAGATGCAAATATTCCATTATTTATTTTATTAAGAGGACATTATTGGTCAGAATTAAAATATGCAAAAGAGACGTTGTATAAAACAAAAAAAATGAGAACAATAGTTTGGCTAAGAGATAGAATTGCAAAAAAGTGTTTCAGTAACGCAACAGCAATTTTACCAATTTGTAATTATTTACAAGATATTGTAAAAAATTATTATCCAAAACAAGATACACATGTATTCTTTGAAGGAATTAGTTCATCACATTGGAAAAATGCATCATCTATGAAATTAAAACATCCATGTGTTGGGTTATTACAAGATGCTAATTGGTGGGGTAAAACAAAAGAAATGTTAACACTGAAAAATGTACTTGAAAGAATGCCAGAGACCTCATTTTATTGGGCAGGTGATGGACCTTATCGAAAAATGATAACTGATGAATTTGAAAAATATGAAAATTTTCATTGGTTGGGAAGATTGGATTATCCAAATAAGGTAAGAGATTTTCTCAATGAAATTGACGTATATGCATTAGTAAGTGGAATGGATCTTGCACCTCTGACATTGAAAGAAGCACAATTAATGAAGAAACCTGTCATAGCAACTAATGCAGGTGGAATACCAGAAATGATGGTAGATGGTAAAACTGGATTCTTAGTAAAAGAAGGAGATTATGAAGGATGGATAATGCACATATCCAATATAATTAATGAAAAAGAATTATCAAAAAAAATAGGTGAAGAGGGTCGAGAATTTGTTAAAGAAACTTTCAATTGGGAAAAAATTGCAAAAAACTTTATTCAAATTTTAAATCAATATAAATAAAAAAGATAATTATTTTTTTAAATATTTTTTATTAATAGATTTTGCATTTTTTACTTTTTTTAGATATGAATTATTTAGAGAATTTATTAGATCAAGAGTTTCATTGTGAATTAATTCCAGATTAGGAATTACACAGTGACCACCTATAAAACCAGGATAAAATTTAGGACGGTTTCCTAGAATCTTGTGAATTTCATCAGAAAATTCCCACATTTCATCATAGTCAACTCCATATGATTTGGCAATTGTATTACTTATTTGTGAATAATTTATCAACCAACCTAAGTAAGAAGTATCACAAATAATTTTGCCTAATTCTAAAGTTTCAGGTTTTGACATTTGTTTAGTTTTTATTCCACAATTTTTCATTTGTTTCTTAAATTCTTTAATTGCCCATTGTTTTCTTGGAGCAGATGATGATATTGCAAAAAATTTAGTGTATCGTTGAAGATCTTTCAACATTCTTTTATGAACACCTCTAGTTGCACTAAAAATTAATGGGATTGGCAATTTTTTTTGGATTCTTTGTGTAGTTCCAGGACTAATAGTACTATGAATCACAATGCATTCAGGTAAAAATTTTTTATTTAATTTTAAAATATTGGAATCAAAATTTTTGTTAACAGGAATAGCTATATGTAAAAAAGAAGTTTGCATTGATTCAAATTTTTTAAATTTAGTCATATTCATTAATTTATCATTTTTATCATAATCAATTACATTATGCTTTTTTGATAATAATTTGGATATTGGACTTCCAATTTCACCTAAACCTGCTACAACATATTTTTTCATTTTATTTTTATTTTATAATACTAATTTAATCTAATGTATCATTACTACTCATATCATTAGTAATAAATAATCTATACCATATTTCACATGCCAATAATCCTAAAAATTTATTTACATATTTCACATCTAATTCGGAAGAATCAATATATTTTGTAATCCATTCTTTATTTATTAAACCAGATTCAATTAATCTTGATTTGTCAAAGAAATATTTGCACAAATCATGACCATTTTCTTTCCAGAGATTTAGTGTATTTACGTTAAAACCTAATTTTTCTTTTCCAACTAATGAAGAAGCACCATATTTTTCTAATAATGTTCGTAAAGGTAACTTACCAACATTAGTTTGTTGATCATATTTCATAGAACTTGGAATATGAGATGCAGAAGAGATTAACTCATTATTCAATAATGGAGTCAATAAGTTCATTTCAAAATAATCAATAATTCGACTATTAATTGGATTGAAATTATATAATAATTTTCCGTTATAATCTGCCAGACATACTTGATTTATCCTTGTTAAATTATTATCAAAAAATGGTAAAAGTCTATCATAGATACTTTTCCACGAAAAATTACATGTCTTAGTAAAAATGTCAGACTGATCAGAAACTCTATCTCTTTCATGACATTCCAAATATGCTTTAACTTTTTCAATTGGAGAAGAACTTTCAGATGTTAATGATAGAAATTTTTCATATCTAAAAGTATAACCTGTAAAAAGTTCATCACCGCCATCTCCAGAAATTAATATCTTGGATAATGTTTTTGCTTTTTTTACAACATAATACCAATGTAGATCCCAGAACGGCAATTTTATTATACTAATTGCTTTAGGTAATTCAGAAAGATAATTTTCAAGATGTATTACATGATGTTCAGCATCAAATTTTTCTGCGATTTTAGATGCAACAGGGGTTTCATCAACACTATTACGAAATTTTATCGATACAGCATGAATTTTTTCAGTAGGTTTGACTTTACGTAGTAATGCCAACATAAGTGTAGAATCAACACCACCGCTAAGTGCAATTGATATTTTATTATCTTTTATTTTATTTTGAATTTCATTACAAATGGAATCTTCAATTTTTTGAATATCGATAAAATTTTTATCTTCAGAAAAATCTTGAGAGGTTTTTGGGGTTAAGTTTGGATGAATTGCAGGATCATAACGAAGTGTTAAGATATTTACTAAAGATGATTTATCAAGTATGTTATTATTCTCCACGACCCAATCCTCTAAAAATTAATTTCGTCTCTTTAGCAGATAATGGATCAATAATGCCTCTAGTATCTATCAAAATTGGATGTTTCATTTGCTTGAACAAAGAGATATCTAATTTTTTAAATTCATCGTGTGCAGTCACAATAATAGTTGCATCCATTTTATGTATTATATCTTCAATATTCTTTTCAACAGTAATTCCAAAAACTTCAGATGATGTAAAATATGGATCGTAAATATGAACAACTACATTTTTTTGTTGTAATTTTTTAATTATTTCTTCTGCAGGAGTTAATTGAATATCTTTTACATTAGGTTTGTATGAAACGCCAAGAATTAAGATATGACTCGTGCCTATAGATTCAGATATTTGATCAAATGCATTAATGACTAATTTAATTACATGTTCTGGCATTTTTTCGTTAATTCTTCTGCCTGATTCAATAATACTCAAACTTGAACCAATACGTTTTGCAGTATTAAGTAATTGATATGAATTAATTGGTAAACAAGGACCGCCTACTCCAGCACCAGGATAATGTACTTGAAAATTATATTTTTTTGTTGCAGCTTCTAAAACTTTGTTTGTATCTATTCCAAGTTTTTCAAACATTAAAGATAATTCACTAATAAATGCAATATTGATATCACGAAAAACATTAGTTGTTAATTTAAC
>TARA_B110000014_G_scaffold264292_1_pt1 | contig 13983 bp, 10 predicted proteins | sample TARA_B110000014 | Tara Oceans TARA_B110000014 (sample SAMEA4396468) | marine metagenome | biome: Westerlies Biome; feature: [MES] marine water layer (ENVO:01000295) within the mesopelagic zone...; material: water (ENVO:00002006), including particulate matter (ENVO:01000060) such... | reverse complement strand
CGATGGACAATGGAAAATCAAGGCAATATTAATGATGGAATAGTAGTGAATTTAGATTGTAATATCTTCACTGACTTTGAACTAGAGTTGCCCCCAGAGGCAGAAGGGCAAAGTTCGAACAATCCACGTTCATTTGAGGTATTAGATGTCGAGATAGGGGAATCAATTAATTTCACTGCTTGGATGAATATTTCTTATGATGAAATTTCTCAAACTATGTTTTTCATTGAAGGCCCAACACTATCAATTGAAGCAAGATCAATTAGAGATCCCAGAATAATTTATGAGAAAAGTATTACAGAAGATAAAGATTTATTTCAAGAAAATTTAGATAATGCAAATAATGAAGATGGAGGTTCAATAATTATTGAATTCTTCAGAGTATGGCAGACAGTGATAATCAGCCTGGTTGTGATAATATTCGGAAGTATTGGAGTAGTCAAAGCTATTCAATACAGATTAGAACAAGATAGGAAAAGATTGGGGTTACCTTCGGAAGAAGATACCCCTACAGCAGGAGAATGGATGTCAAAATTCATGAAAAAAACCGAAACTAAAATTTTCATAGAAAGTGAAACTATAGATTCTAAAGGTTTTGAGTCTGATTTTATGAATAAATCTAAGCCAAAGGAACCGCTTAAGACTAATACTACTTCTAAGTTTGATATTAAAATGGCTAGTGACTCTCTAGATAAAGCAATGACTGAAGATGCACTGGATGATATTGTAGAATTGGCAGATGATATTAATATAGAAAAAGAAATACATCCACAGAACTCTAATTTAAATGAAGATGGTTTTGAATCAAGACTATCAAAATTAGGTAAAAGAAAGAAAGAGGAGTAAATGTATCAATTGGGAGTTGATGAGGCAGGAAGAGGCCCCGCGATAGGACCACTTGTTGTTTGTGCCTTAGGTATGCCAAGTACCGATGTAGAAATTTTAATGAGGATTGGTGCTAAAGATTCTAAGTCTTTATCTAAGAAAAAGAGAGTTTTCTTAGCAGAGCAAATATTCTTACAGGCAAAGAAAAGGAAGTGGGATGTTGGATTAATTACTTGTAGTGCCTCAAGAATAGATTTTGAAAGAGAGATTACTAATCTAAATAAATTAGAAGTTGAATTATTCAAAGAAGCAATAGTTGCTACAAAGGCTGAAAAATATAATGGAGAAATATATTTGGACGCTTGTGATACCGATGAAAAAAGATTCCGAGATCGTGTTAGTTCCTCATTAGGTTCAAGTTGGAGTCAATGGTCTATTAAATCTCAACATAAAATGGATTTAGAGAATATACTAGTTGGCGCAGCAAGTATTCTTGCAAAAGTCCATAGAGACAAGGAAATTGAAAAAATAGGTCAATTATTAGGTTTAGAAATTGGCAGTGGTTATCCTTCAGACCCGAAAACTAGAGTCGCAATAAAAAATTTAGTTAAAGGCGAATATCCAAATAAATATTTGAGATGGTCATGGGTAACAACAGAAAATATCTGGCTAAAAGAGAATCGAAAACCTATACCGAAAAGAGGTCAGGTAGAAGAAAATAGTAAACAATCATCCATTAGTGATTGGTAAATAGTGAAATGCAGAAGTCTAGTGGTGAGGATGATAATATGACTGATGCGGCAGAATGGGATTCTGAAATCGAAAATATTGTTAGAAAATATGCTCTACAAAATGCTGTTGAATACGATGGCGCAGGACAGTCAGGTTCTGTATTAGGAAGGATACTAGGGGAAAGATCCGATTTGAGAAGTAGAGCAAGGGAATTAAAGCAATTAGTAGATACTGAAGTCGAAAATGCTAATAATTTGGCTCAAAATGAAGGTATTGAAGTAGTTCGTCAGATATTAGAAAATACTAATCCGGAGGCCCTAAATAGACAAAAACAAGTTAAAAGAACTGGCTTGAAAGATTTACCAAACGCAGTTAGTGGAAAGGTAATTTTAAGATTCGCACCAAATCCTAACGGCCCCCTAACATTAGGTCATGCTAGAGGAGTTACAATTAATTCTGAGTATGCGAAAATTTATGATGGGAAAATAGTTCTAAGATTTGACGACACAGATTCAAAGGTTAAACCTCCACTAAAAGAAGCATATAGTTGGATTGAAGAAGATTATGAATGGTTGACAGGTAAAAAACCAGATATCATAGTTAGAGCTTCTGAAAGGATGGAAACCTACTTGCGTTATGCTGTTAAAATGTTAGACGAAGGATTCGGCTATGTCTGTAAATGTTCTGCAGAAAATTTTAAGAAATTAAGAGATAACTCCAAAGAATGTCGATGTAGGAATAAAGACCCTGGGGGAAACCTTTCAGATTGGAATGAAATGATGAGTGGAGAACTTACCGAGGGTATGGCTGTTGTAAGAGTAAAAACAGACATGAACCTCCCAAATCCAGCTCTTAGGGATTGGCCTGCATTAAGAATACAACATTCTTACCATCCAATGGTTGGTGATAAATACAAAGTTTGGCCTCTATTAGACTTTCAAAGTGCAATAGAAGATCATGAACAAGGAGTCACCCATATTATCCGAGGTAAAGATTTGATGGATTCCACCAGAAAACAAACTTTGCTATACAATCATTTTGGTTGGGATTATCCTGAAACTATGTATTGGGGTAGAGTAAAGATTCATGAGTTTGGAAGTTTTTCTACATCCGGTATGAGAAAAGAAATAGAAAATAAGAATTATTCAGGATGGGATGACCCGAGGTTACCGACACTTAGGGCCCTTAGGAGAAGAGGTTTTGATTCCGAGGCAATGAGAGATTATTGGGTAGACCTTGGATTGACGCAAAAAGATATTTCTGTATCTCTACAAACAATTGAGTCATTTAACTCCAGTAAAATTGATTCAAGATGTGAAAGAAGGGTTTTTGTCAGAAATCCTAAAAAGATAAAATTGGATACTAATAATTTTGAAATACAGAAAAAATTGATTCTAAATAAGCATCCGCTAAATGAAATTGAGGGTCACAGAGAATGGAGTTTGGAAGATTTAGAAATTTATGTAGAAACTGAAGATTTAGAGAAAGCACAAATTCGTTTGAAAGATTTTGCAGATATTAAAATAGAAAAATCTTTTGGAATTATTCAATCCATAGATCGTATCGATAAGAGACCGATTGTACATTGGGTTCCAAAATCAATTTGTAAAAAAGCAGTTTTGACAATCCCAAATGGTAATGAGTTAATTATTCAAGAAGGTGTAATCGAGGATATTCAGATTATAAAAAATAATATAGTTCAATTAGAAAGAGTGGGGTATGCTAAAATCGAATCTATTAATGATGATGTCATAGAACTACTTTGGTTGCATGGATAAATTAATAATAAGGTTAAATTGTATTAATTTGTATCTATTAAGCGTCGCATTGAAGTCTAATAAGTTGGCCACAGGAGTTCATGAACGGGCACTTGGCCACTAGGTCGTTGACCATAGTTGGACTATTGTTGCTTTCTTTTTGTACCGCCCCCGCATATGCTCAAGATGCAGTAGGAGATGACATATCTTGCTGCAGTGATACTAGTTTTGACCTATTTTTGTTAGATGAGTCTTCTAATGGTAAACTTTCACCATTTGAGAATGAACTTTCTGATGAGCAAGAAGCAACCGTCACAGCGTGGCAACAAGGCGAAGTTGAAGTTGGTTCGTGGGAAACCATTTGGGGGACTGAGGGAGATTATCCTGCAGAAACCTGGACTTTCATCATTCCTTACTTGGTTGAGGGGGCAGCAGGTGTTACAATTAACGCAACTTTAGACATTAGAATTGGAGGTTCATTCTATTCAGGGAATTCAGGACTTAATGGTGTAGAACCATTTCTTAACGCTGAAGGGAATCTAGAAATCACAGTACAAGTTTCTTCTGGTTCTTTGAATGAGGGGGATAGGGTAGAGGTATCTCTTTTTGTTAATAGCTTACTTTTCTCAAATCCCACACAGGACGCAGGTTTGACATTCAAATGGGGTTCAGAGGATTCCGTTGGGAAAGTCACAGGGAAAATGCCATTAGTAGATATCAGAATTAAAGAGGCCAGTGTGACTTCAGGTCTTGTATATTTCCCGATTGTACTGAATTCAGGATTTGGAGGAGAAATGTGGTCTCTATCTAGCGGTAATTTCAATCTACAAGGCACCCCATTAACTCTAAGCCCAATTGCAACTCCTCTGGAATCAGGTGTTGAAGTGACATTTGTCTGGGAAATGCCCGAAGGAACAGATAGCGGCACTTATTCTACTGAATTCATTTTGTCACCACAATCAGGATTGGAAATATCTGCATCAAAAAATCATAACATAGATGTTGACGACGAAAATGGAGGGGGAGGAAGTTATTATCCCTCTTCAGAACCTCTAAGAGATAGCGGTTCTGAAATCAGTGTTGAAATAGATATGGATTTTCAAGGAGATGTAATAGAAAAGAAAATTGAAATCTCCTTTGATAGTGCTATGTCTCAATGGATGAGGTGGGGGATGGATAATATCGGCAATTCAAGTTTAGACTCAAATAGTTGGTGGAAAAATTTAAATTCGTATTCTGATTCTGTTGCAACATCTCATAGAAATAATGGTAAAGTAGACGATGATGAATTACTAGCATTAACATCTCATATTACTGGTTCATCTTCAGACATGAGATCATTTATGCAAAATGGTTTATCGTTAGATATTGAATCGATAATTGGAATAAATCCTGTTGATTTAGGACCTACAGAGTATCAAATAGATATGGGTGGAACAAGATCTTTTGCTGCTGAAAAAATCACTATTAAGATTGAAACTTCGTATTCTGTAGTCGATAATGAAAGACAACTGATAATTGAAAATTTTATTCGTAATCCTTCAAATAATTATTGGGATGAGGCAAATATCAATTTAGAAATTAAAACTTCAATGTTAGCTGGATTGGGTCCTGTTTCAGCCGAGAATATTGATTTCGAACATAGAAGATGGATTTTCTTAGAATCAATAAATATTAAACAAAATGATATAGATGTAGAGGAAAATTTTAGAATTGAATTTTTACCATCTGGAAACATGGCATTCAGCCCTCTAATTTCTGCGATGCTATGTGTTTTCGCCTTGTGCATAGCAATCGGTATGGGATTATTCTTGACCAGGAATAGAAGCAGCGCACCGGCTCTAATCTCTGTATCATCCTTAGGTGGATTATCGTTGGTAATCTATGTGTTGGGTATGCCAATGCAAATAGTTCTCGCAATTGTTGCCTCGAGTGTCTTGTTAGTATTCCCAATTTCACTTGTGTCTCCGAAATTAAGTAAAGATAGAAGTAAAAGAAATAAATTACCTAGAATCGAATGTCCGGCTTGTGGCACGAGTAATACTGTCGAATCAAAAGTTAGACCATTAAGAATAGAATGTGCTGGATGCGAAGTTATGCTTAGAATTGAAGAGTAACTATATCACACCATCTCTAATTAATTTATCAATAACTTTACTAGATGCGATATTAGAATTATTTTCTTCCCAATATAATCTAGCAGAGGATATCTGTCCGGCTAAATCTGTAGACCATCCCGGTGCCAAAACACAATGCCAAACAATTTCTTCTAATCTAGAAGTTGAAGGCTTTGATTTAATTAATGAATCTCTAACTAAATTAGATAGAACTCTAGCTTTACCTTCCAAATCAAGACTTATCCACCTTGAAGAAATCGCGTTTAACACATTTTCATCTATCCATTCATATTCTGAGACATTTGGTTCAGGGACTTCGGGAATTGGAACTACCTTGATTATTCCCTCCTCTAAGAGAATATCTCTTAATGCAGAATAAAGGGGATCGTAGGTATTATCCATAGCAGAATTAATCCAATTACCAGATATTAACCATGGGCGTAATCTACGTATTCTGTGACCATTTGGCGATATTAATTGAGCAAGAGCATGGGCTTGTGCAACAGAAGTCAAGGGTCCTTTTCTGGAGTCTCCTTTATGGCTAATTAATCCGTCAACAACCAATGTAGATATTGTCAATCTAAATGGGTTAGTTTCGAGAGAGGTCTTTTCTGAATCATCATCTATTATCTTAATCCAAGGGGAATTATCTGGTTCCTCAATGGAAAATTTTCTACGATAAGTTACTCCGTTATCTACTAAAGATGATTCTATCGCTGCCATCGAAAAAGATGAAGATAAAGTAGGTAAGCAGAGTAGTAATAATGGTTCATTAAGCCTTCCAATTTCTTTCGAGGCAGAAGATAAAATTTCTGAGACCAAGGAAAACTGGGTCTCATCAACTAGTAGCCTCATAATACTTCGAGTAGGGGGGTAGTTCAAATCTTATACGCAGAAATCATTCAACCATCAATCTCAATTGATCGCGTTTGTATGTCCATGTTGAAGATATACGCCCTGTTCCAACATAGTACTTTGCTAGACGGCGAAGCCTTGATTCACAAAGTTCTAATTGACGACGATTGTGTAAATCTTTCTTGTTGCTTGAAAGATGATCGATAAGGCTCAATGCTTTGCGCATCAAATTCATCATGTCTTCAGGATATGTAGAATCTAAATTATTACGTGAAAGTGTCTGAGAAATTCTCTCACCCATAACTAATCTGACATCAGGTACCGCGTGCATATCTCTCAGTAAAGTTCCAATTTTTGCTGAAGAATGTCCCTCATTAGCGTATTTTAATATTAATTCCTCAACAGTCCCTTTATCTGATTCAGACCATGAAGGTGCTGTATCATTATTGGGCTTAGAAGACCCGCTAGTTCCTTTTCCTTTGCTGTGCATGCGTGCCATATGAAGACCTCAGGTAGCCGGCCGACTTGCTGCCCCTCTTTAATCGCTACGCAAACTCAAACAACCAATTCCTATTACAATCTGTGTTGAGCGCGCGCCAATCTACTGGGTCCATTTGGCCATTCCCAACCTGCGGCTTCGGCTCTAGCAGACCCAATAAGTTGATTATTCTGGTATACTAATACTTCATCCCCAATCCGGATACTGCCTTGATAATCTATTACATTTGAAGAAAACAAATCACCGCGCCAATCTATATCAGGTGTAATATTAACAATAGGAAATTTATTACTTTCTGCTAATAGTGGAAGGCATGCTTTAGTGAATGAGAAACGACCTAGTCTTGGGTTCCATAATGCTAATTGTTTACCTTCTTTACGGATTGTGAAAATTGGAGGCCTTCCCTGTATTCCTGTACCATCCAACCAATCATCAGTATCATGTTGAAATCTAGAAAGAGCGCGCAGTTTCCCAAGCCTATGTTTACTTTCTTTAGGATCTTCCAAGGAAAAGTCATTTACAGATTTTTCAACCATTTTTTGAAGGAACTCTAGAGCGTCGGAAGAGCCCGCAGTTAATCCCTTCCTAGTATCAATAATCTCTATCGATTCATGCTCTATATCGATTCCACTATGGTTTAAAACTCTTGAAAATTTATTTCTAGAAATATACTGATGAGTCATTTCACGGATTGTTTTGAGTTCATCAATATCCCAGTCTCCAGTCACAGGAATATCATAGTTGGCAGCGGGCCAGATGTCTTCAAGTTCTCTTGGTACTAAGCCAAGTGGTGCAGTAACTATTACCTCATGGATTGTGTTGGATGTGATTGAACGGCTAAATCTCTTATGTGAAGCAGATAGACGATAAGGCTTGGTTGCTGAACAAGGTAACAATACCATCACTTTGGATTGGTGAGAGGGAGGCTGATGGTTATCAGAAACTCTTCTACGCCAATCTTGGATAAGGGGGTCGTTACGACTAGAAAAACTGTGACATCTGAGTTCATGAAATTGACCTTTGATTCTTGCTAAGCCTGATTTTCCACCATCTAAATTAGACATCCTAGCATCATGGACTCTCAACCTCTCTACTGACCTTGGACTGGAGATAGACTGTTTCTCTACTAATTCACGCAGATTACCTTCTCTAATCGCGACTCTAGTTGCTGCAAGTGAGTTTTTCCAAGATTGAATTTGATATTTCATTGAGGAATCTTCATTTATTGATTTCTCGACTTCTCTCGGACCGTTTTCTGATAAAATAACCCCGAGAGAACTGGCGTGCCTTGATCTCCCTAGATCAAAAATGTCAACACCCATCCATGTTAAAATTGCACAGTTATCTGGGCCACCTATCCCTGGTGTCCAAATCAATGATGATGGGAAACGCGTTCTGATAATATATAACGCCTCAGATAGTAAGCCTTTTTGATTGGCTAATTGTGGAGCATCAGTTAGGATGATTATTGATGGCACTAGCTCTTCATTATTGAGACTTAAATCGTGATGTAAAGATTGCCAAGAGACTGGCAATATTTCTTTCCCAATACCAAATTCTCCAGAATTAGATTCTACTAAGCTTGGCGGGAGAACTAATCCTTCACTAGCAACCCATGTATCTAACTGATTAAAGGGCAAAGTAAGATTTGTTCTTGTCTTAACAGAAATTTTAGCAGGTAAACTACTAGAATCTCTAGAATATTCAAAAGGTGCCATTGAATATGATAATTTTTCATCATCATTACCTAGAATAAGAGCAGGAGTCCAAGAACTAGGTGAATTTCGGTCTCCTAGACTAAATAAACGCCCAAAACGCTGTCTAGCGACTACGCTTCGAGCCAACGGCCTCTCTTCCATACATAGTGCGGACGAAGCATTTCGCTTGAAGCATTCTAAGAGGAGGCCGTGTCCGAAGAGGTGTGAGACGTACCGCTGCACTACTGATAACTGTACTATTTATCAGTTCAAGTCTTATGATCGTTAGCGGACAAAATGAAGAAAAACATATAATTTTTGAAGAAATTATTGTTTTTGAAGGACCTTTCTGGTACAGTGCTTCATGCTTGAAAGTTAGTTGTTCAGGATTAACTCTTGAGATTAATAACAGTGGAGAAATAATTAGTTTAGAAGATAGCCATGAATTAGAATGGGGTGGAATTCTTGAAGAAGGAGCGATTGTTAGTTTATTTTCAAGTACTGATTTGAGCATTAATGATGTTTTAATTAATATGATAATGGTTAATGATTTTTCTAATATTGAAGATTCAGATTTAATAGATTCAATACCCTCACCTGGAAATCCAGGAGATTACCATACATTAATGACCCAAGACAATTGCTTCCTTGGTAATTGTAACTCGTTAATTGAGGGAAATCAAAGATATATTGAATTCATAGGAGTCTTAGACAATCATTCTGACAAAGATTCCATACAAATTTTTGGAGAACCAGGCGATATTATTGTAATCTCAGAAATTACTGGTGACAATGACATTAAAATTGAACTGTGGCATCGAAATGACAGTGTGAAACAATTAGTTTCAAGTGACTTAAGTGAACAAGAGAATCTTTTTGAGTACCCAAAAGAAAGCGAATTATGGGTTCGAATTATTTCTACATCCGATGAAGAAGTTCAACCATACAAATTTGAATTATATAGAAATAATCAGACTAATGAATCTGGAAATGGGGAGGAATTACAAATTCCTTGGAATCATGGAGAGCCACTAACCTATCATACTTCTTGGCACTATGAATCATATATTGCTAAATCTGATTCAAATGGAGATTCTATCTTGTTTAGAATGGGTGCAGATATGAAAATATCACTAATTTGTACCGCTACCAATGAGGGAGTTATATTTGAATTATTTTTGATTGACTATTACGGAGATAAAGAGAATATCTCTTTGACAAATGGGCTTTGCCCCGATATAATTGAATCAAATGAAAATACATCTTCTTTGGAAATTAGGATTAAAGCAACTGAAACAACTAGGTGGAACCTTTCATTAAATCCATTAAGAGCTATGGATGGAATGAAATTTTCTGATGCACCAGAGTCCAAATGGATAGAGTCACCGGATGAAAGATGGAATGAAGTAGGATTGGATTCTGAGACCTCAGGGAGCCTCCATAGTGGAGATAATATAGATATTTTTTGGATTAAAATTTTAGACGGAAATGGTTCAAAAGTTTATCTGAATGAAGTAATTAAATCCGAAGTAAACTATACCATACAAGAGATTAATCAAAATAACGGTGCACTTGTAAACACATCTAATGGACAGGTAATTGTTTTACCTTATGGAAACCATTCACTAAGGATAGAAAGAAGAGCTGCTGAAAATGTTGAAATTGATTATATATTTAAATTAGAATATCTTGGAGAATATGAAGCCCCAATTATTGAAGATTATGAAGACCTTTCTTGGATGTTCAATAATTTCTATATCTTGATTGGATTTTTGATGTTAAGTCCTCTTATGATAGTATTATTCTGGAATAGAGGCGTGATTTTACGGCTTGGTGATGGTTCCATAGAAATGCAACAGCATGAAAGAAAAAAATTGATCCGAATTAGAGAAAGAATATCTCAACAAATAAATAAGAATGGAGATTTTCAAGGAATATTGGATTCTGCTTTAATGCAGTTAGGAGAAAGCCCCTGGAGTTCAATAAATGAAATATGGGGTCTACCTGAACTAAGGCATCTCACAGAACAAATTGAAATTTGTGCTTGGAAGATTTCTGAAGATAGTAATAATCTTCTTTTGGGATTGAAAACCTCTGATTGGGCATGGGAAGTTGCGTCAATCAGACTAAATTATCCAGAAGGCAATAAACTCTCAATCATTGATGTTTCACCTAATTATCTCTCAAAAGAAGATGAGATATTCATAGATACTTTGCCTAAGAAATCACAAATATTCCTGAGGATTACATTAGAGGGGGAATCTGCAAACCTAGCTTTAGAATTATCAGGACTAGTTGAAGGAGAGCCGTTGGCTGCGACACCAAATAAAATTATTGAATGGGCTTAACCATTGCGTCTTGATCTAGCTTCTTTACGGATTTTTTCTTCGAGTTCTTCATTAGAGTAATTCATTTCATCTCTGATGTCAATCAATTTTTTCTTGAAGGTTCTGGTGATTTTTTTCGGCATATCTAATTTTAAAAGTACCATAATTGAACCACGCCCATTACGTGCTCGGTTACTGGGTAAACCACGGCCTTTTACAGAAATTGTTTGACTAGGTTTTGAGCCAGGAGGAATTTTAATTTTCAGAATTTCACCATCTAAATGAGGAATTTCTACCGTAGTACCAAGTACCAAATCTGTGAATGTTAAAGGTAATGCCATCAGTAAATCAGCACCATCTCTTTCAAACCATTCATGTTCTTGAACATCTATCTCAATATACAAATGACCAGGATCACCGTTTTCCGATTTAGATGATTCCCCATAACCTGACATCCTAAGTCTTTGACCGTTTTCTATACCTGGAGGGACAGTAAATTGTACTTTTTTAGTCTGATTCGCACGGCCTTGGCCTCTACAATTAGAGCAAGGGTTCTGAATAATTCTACCCTCTCCTTTGCATGATGGACAATCAGAAACTACTTGTTGAGTAAATGGCCCTAATCTCTCTATTCTTTGGATACGACCACGCCCATCACAAGCAGGACATTCTCTAACATCATCCATATTTTTTGAACCAAGGCCATTGCAATCATTACATGTTTTTAGCACCTCAAATTCTAATGATTCTTCACACCCGTTCATTAAAGCTTCAAATGGAATTGAATGACTGACAAGTAAATCAGAACCTCTTTGCCTCTTATTTCTTCTTGGACTGGAAGAACCAAAGATTGAACTGAAAACACTCTCAAAGCCTCCTCCAAACAAATCTTCAACACTAATATTCACGCCTTGAAATCCGCCAGCCCCAAATGGTGAGCCCCCTGGACCGTTATGCCCATAAGTGTCATATTTTCTCTTTTCACTAGGATTTGAAAGAATCGCATACGCTTCTTGAACTTCTTTGAATTTTAATTCTGATTCTGGATCATTAGGATTCTTATCAGGATGAAATTTTCTCGCTAAACTACGAAATGATTTCTTAATTTCTGATTGACTAGCATCTCTTTTAATATCTAGAACCTCATAATAATCTCTTTTCACTGACATAAACTCACCTAAATTTATTTTATTATCGATTCCCTATGAATTGTTTTATTTTCACGATAAGTATGTCCCACATGAGGTGCAATAAGGATTATTTGAGTTATTTAGAGTACCGCATTCTTTGCACGAAGCAACAGTTGGTGTTAATTGAGTTTTTGAAGAGACATCCCATTGGTTTTCATCATTTTGATTGTATCCCTTTACTTTAGACTTATTATTTGATTTCTTAATTTCTTTCTTGGCAGCCTTGAGTCTTTTTTTCTCTAATCTCTTGAGAGCGGATTTTTCTAATTTCTTTGTTAAAAATGATTTAGAGGCCTCAGTATTATTTTTTTCAATTATTACTTCATCGATAATTGTACCTATATTTCTATGATGAGTGACTACTTCAATTTCATCATCGATATCGACCTCTTTCTCAAATGATTCTGCATTCAATGAACCTATGTTTCCAGACATTTTAGCCTGTATTAATGCCCCTTTTCGGCCCTTCAGTTGTTCAGAAGATTGTTCTTCGAGTTTTTTAATAGCGATTTCAGATTTATCCCACAACCCTTTATCTTCTTGAGAATATGATTTACGAAGTCTTTTTATCGTTGCGGAGCGATGATATTCATGATCTTCAATTACCCTATATCTAGAAAACATTACCAAACCGATAATAAGTGCAATGAGGTGTATAGAAAATTCGATTATTATATCGTTTGAAATTACTTCGTTGATTCTAGTAAGGCCAAATCTTAATGCTACTATACAAAGTGTTGGTGCCAATAATAACGCTCCGGAGATGGTACTAGAGCGCTCTGCCATGATACACCTCAGCAACTATTCAATTTCAATCATTCGTGTTAGTGGGAGATTATTCATACAGAGAACTCATGACTGGTGGGCTGGACGGACATTCATGGAACCAGTGATTAGAATTTCTTCTACGGTCCAACCATATGAAGATGCTGAAAAGATTTTGAAGTCGATAAAAATGTTTTTCCCTGATTGTGAAATAAATGAAATACCTGGAAAAGGAGTATTTCCAACGAAAAATAAAGAACAAATAATTCATGGAACTTCATCGACTTTTGATATTTTATTAAATCAAATCAAAATACAAAGAATTTTAGATACAGCTCTTGATGTTATGACGATAAATTCTGATAATAGTTACACCTATTTTTTAATCTCAAGACAGGCTGCCATCACAGGCAAAGTTTCTTTTGTTGTAGATGAAGGAGCACTTGGTGGTATGATTAGAATTGAAATTTCTGGTGAAGATATAGATATTTGGTTGGAACAACAAACCTGGCACGAAGGAAGGAATGAGTTTCCAAGATTTTCTGGAGATGAATTGGCTATGAGAAGAGATGGTGAACCAACAGAATGGTTTGATAAAAGAGGAAATCCAACAATCAATATCGATGAGGATTAGGAATACCTTCAATAGACCATTTTTCGACTATTGGTAAGTCAGCTGGTAACCAATTTACATCAAATAATTCCTCTTTTGATAGCCATTTCATTTCATCATGCTCTAATAACTTAATTCTATCCTCTTGGATAATTCCACAATTCAAAACCATTAACTTCACATATTTGTCATCATAGTTAAAAAATTGCTCAGCAATTATTCTTGAGGGTGACACATTTAGAGAAAGTTCTTCTTTTAGCTCTCTAGATAATGCAATCTGAGGAGTTTCTCCAAACTCAATTTTGCCCCCTGGAAATTCCCACCATGATGGCCATGATTTTTCTTTGGGGCGACGACAAGATAGAATTCTATTATTTGTATCAAATATTAATCCTGCCACAACTTCCAGATAAGGCTTAGTCATACATTTAATCAAGCGAACAATGATTTCAGTTTGTTTTGAAATATCTATAATAAACTCAGAGGGTAGATGAATAAAAATAACTTTTATCTCATTATATATTAGATTCTTATTAATGGTATTTAGAGTATTAAAGTAGGTTTCATTACAAATATATCGCCCAGGATCCTCACTCCATTCTATGT
>TARA_B110000014_G_C20126730_1_pt1 | contig 14084 bp, 16 predicted proteins | sample TARA_B110000014 | Tara Oceans TARA_B110000014 (sample SAMEA4396468) | marine metagenome | biome: Westerlies Biome; feature: [MES] marine water layer (ENVO:01000295) within the mesopelagic zone...; material: water (ENVO:00002006), including particulate matter (ENVO:01000060) such... | reverse complement strand
ATAGTTATTCATAATTTAATTATTTAATATATCAAAAATATGAATAATTTTATCAGTTGTTTTATGTTATAAATAATAAAAATTATTAATTACATAGGCTTGATTTTGAAAAAGAAAAGCAATTTATATTCTGATAAATATATTGTTAAACACCTTACAACTTCTGTAATTCAACATACAGTAAAAAATTTTCAATTTATAAAAGGTTTTCCTGCTTCAAACACTTGGATTGTATATTCTAATAATGATGCTATTTTGGTTGATTCTGGATTTGGAGATCGTACATCTTTTTTATCTCTAAAAAATTATATTAATAATTATTTACCAAATATAAAAATCCATTATGTTTTATTAACTCATCATCACTCAGACCATTCCTCTGGAGCAAGGCAATTGTCAGAAATTTTTAATTCAAAAGTCCTTATTCATAAGCAAGAAAAAAAGATGTTAAAAACAAGAACTGAAAGCGATGATATTCCAGTAAGATATAGGAAAAAAAGACAAAAATGGGAAGATGAAAAAGTTCAGACTCCAATCAGTAAATATATTGAACATGGCTATCAAATCAATATTGGTAATTTGAATATAGAAGCATTGCATACTCCAGGTCATACTTTAGGCTCTATTTGTTATTTATTTCGCAATGAAAGAATACTTTTTTCTGGTGATACTATTTTAGGATATGATACAGTCAGTATTTCAGCACCTCCAAATGGGGATATGAATTTATATTTGAAAAGTCTAAAAAAACTCAATAGATATAAATTAAAATACATTGCACCAGGTCATGGTAATGTTATTACAAATCCAAAGCAGAAGATTAATAAGTTAATACTGCATAGATTAAAGCGTGAAAAACAAATTATTGATCTGATTGATCAGGGACATAAACTAGATTCTGATTTATTGGATGCAATTTATCCAAATTTACAAAAAGGATTAAAAAATTCTGCACTAAATCAAATACGTTCTCATTTACATAGATTAAAAGTGTTGAATAAAATTCAATTAAAGATTGATCAAAATAAATGGAAAGTAATATAGTTCATTTAAATAAATTTATGGAGCTCTATGAATAATAGTAAAGAATTAGTATCTGGTTTGTTTCCGAAAAATGTCTCTATCGATAGTGACAATGATTTAATTATTGGTGATTTAAAAATTACCAATATTGTTGAAGAATTTGGCTCCCCTCTTTACTTGTATGATTTTGACACTATCAACGAACATTATGATGAGTTTCACAAAGCTTTTTTAAAACATTATGGAGAGTTAGATATTCTTTATGCCTGCAAAGTGTTTTTAAATTTACCTTTAGCAAAAATGTTAAACTCCATGAATGTAAAATTTGATGTTGTTTCACATGGTGAAATGTCAATGTTACTTTCCGCAAGTATTAGTCTTAAAAATGCTTACTTTCATGGTAATAATAAAACTGTTGAAGAAATTGATTTAGCAATCTCAAATAATATTGGAGCTATAATTATTGATAATTTAGAAGAAATTGAAATTGTAGATAATATTGCTAGCAAATACCAACAACAAAAAGTTTTGTTAAGAGTTACGCCAAATATTGATCCTTACACTCATGAAAAAACGACTACTGGACTTAAAGATTCCAAGTTTGGCTTAAATATGGATGATGGTTCGGCTGAAAAAGCTATTGAATTAATTTCCAGCAAAAAAAATATTTTTTTTGCTGGAATACATGCTCATTTAGGAAGCCCTATTAATTTTATTGAACCTTATAAGGAAGCAATAAATAAAATGTTTATATTTATTAAAGATATTTGCATTGATAAATATCAATTAGAATTTAATGAATTTTCTCCTGGAGGAGGCTTTGGTGTTATTTCTGAGCCAGGAATGATTAATCCATCAGTTGATGATTTTGCCCTAGCTATTGCTGAAACAATAAAGTTTAACTGCAAGAACTATTCAATAGATCTACCAAAATTATTTATTGAACCAGGTCGTTCATTAATGGCACGAGCTGGATTATCTATTTATAAAGTTGGTTCACGAAAGACAATCAAGGATGTTAGAACTTATTTGTCTGTAGATGGGGGTATGTCTGATAATATAAGACCTACCCTATATGATGCAAAATATTTTGCTCTTCCTTTAGAAAGCCTAGATAGAGAATTTAATGACTTGGTAACCATTGCTGGTAAATATTGTGAATCTGGTGATTATTTAATTAAAGATATTTATTTACCAAAGTTAATGCGTGATGAGTATATTATTTTGCCTATGTCAGGTGCGTATCAATTGGCTATGGCATCAAATTATAATCTTGCTTACAAGCCAGCAGTAATTTCCTATACTGATAATCAAATCAAATTAATTAGAAGACGAGAGTCAATAGAAGATATTATTGCTTTAGACACAATTTGAGTTCGATAATGATAAATGAATTAACAAAGCATGAACTAGGTCTATTAATTGAAACTGAATATGATGAAATAGCACAGCAATATCTTAGATATTTTAATATATCTTCATTAAGTGCTAGTTATTTATTTAATGGACCACCAGGTATAGGGAAAAGATATCTAGCTAAACTATTTGCAAAGTTATTAGTTTGTGAATCTTATCAAGCAAATTGTTCTTGTCAATCTTGTTTAAATATCAATAATGGAACACATTCAGACATCCTACATTTTGATACAGACAGCAATTGCGATTTAAACGATGCAAATCATAGAAATCATAATTCAGATGGTTCTCGTTCAATTAAGATATGCCAGATCAAAAGAATTAATAGAATTTCTATGCTTTCACCTACTACTGCAAAATATAAAATATTTATTGTGAGTAATATAAATCTAATGACTCCAGAAGCCGCTAATGCTCTACTTAAAACACTTGAAGATGCTCCGCAATCAACCATTTTTCTTTTAATTGCTAATGACATTAATAATGTTCTTGATACAGTTAAATCAAGATGCCATATTATTGAAATTCCTCCACTAAATTTTCAAAAAATCCAAAAGATTTTGTCTAAAAAGTTTCAAATTGATGATCATGTTGCATCAGATTTTGCAATTTTGAGCAGATCAAGAATTGATAGTGCTAGTCAGCTGGCCAATAATCAAGAAAATGTTGATTCTATCAGTAAAATATTTTCAGAATTAAGTCAAATATTGAATGCAAAAACTATTGATAGAATCAATTTTGCTGAAAATTTAAATTCGATTTATCGTAGCGATCCCGTTCTTTTCCATTTGATATTAAATTGTTGGGAGGATTGGTTTAGATGGCATTTATATGCAATGAATAATATTAATATCGCCCCTAGTTTTTTTAATAAGAATAGTTCATTTTCATTTAATAATATTATTAGTAATTTAAAAAATATAGCATATGCTAAAAATCAATTAGCATTTAATGTCAATTCATTAGTGAGCTTGCAGATTTTACTTTTGAGGATGCAAGGTTCTGATTAGTTAATATTTATGAATCATTAATTTGGTTAATATGCTGTACAAGATGATTGCAATGCCATTTTACTAATTGCTTAACTGAAATTTTGCCAAGATAAACATGATTGCCAGATCTACCCCATGCTGCATCAGGAGTTTTGGACAATGTTGCTACTAATTCTTCAATATTTTCTTTAAATTGATTAAAGATGCTAATTGTTGGCTTTTCTTTTTGCTTTAGATTTTCATAAATACTATTTTCATTCCATTTAATTTGCTTGGGATCTGTATCTACTAACATTCTTGTTATTAATAGGTTGATATTAGATGAGTAATTTAACATGTGACATAATATTCTATGGGTCGACCATTCTTCCTCATTGCTACTGGTATCCTTTTTACTTTTTTTTTCTGTTATTTTTTGTTCTATTGCTTTTTTTGTTAGATTACTCAAATTTGCCACATCTGAAACTATTTCAGCGTATCGAATTGGTGCTCCTGTCACAAAGTCTATTCTTGACATTTATTAGTTACCCTTCTCATATTTTAATTTTTCTAAAATACCTTCAAATTCATCAATACTGTGAAAATTAATTTTTACAGTACCCGAATTTTTTTTATTTAAATTAATTTTAACGGAAGTACCAAATATTTTAATTAATTCTTCTTCAATAATTTTTACATCAGGATCTTGTTTTATAGTTACATCTTTTTGAGTGGCTTTTACACTCATATTTTTTATATTGTTTTCTAAATCTCTAACACTTAAATTTTTATCTATTACAAGTTTTGCAAAAAGGATTTGTTTACTAGAATCAATTGTTAGTAATAACTTTGCATGTCCTACACTTAATTTTTCTTCTTGTAACATTAACTGTATTTCGTTTGGTAGATCTAATAATCTTATTGCATTAGCAATTGCTGACCTCGATTTACCTACTTTTTGAGCAATGTCTTCTTGGATTAAGTTATATTCATCAGCAAGTTGTTTATAAGCGGCTGCTTCTTCAAGAGCACTTAGGTTTTTTCTTTGAATATTTTCAATTATAGCCAGTTCTACATTTTCTTGATCATCAATCTTTTTTATAATTGCAGGGATTTTATCAAGCCCAGCAATTTTTGATGCTCTTAACCTTCTTTCACCAGCAATTAATAGATATTCATTCTGATTATTTGGGTTATTTCTGATAATTATTGGCTGCAATACGCCATGATTTTTTATTGATTCTGCTAACTCCTGGATATCATCCTCATTAAAATTTTTTCTGGGTTGAGCAGGGTTTGGGGAGACAGCTGTAATTTTTATCTTGCTGATTTGATCATTTAATTCATCAGATTGATTAGATGAAATTAATGCACCTAAGCCTTTACCTAATTTATTCTTTTTTTCCATTTAACTATTTTCTATATTTTCAATTTTTTCTAATATTTTACTAGTTATTATACAATATGCTTGAGCACCTGGAGAATTTTTGTCATAGATTTGTATAGGCATACCATGACTAGGAGCTTCTGCTATTCTAATTGATCTAGGAATGTTTCCCAGCAATAAGGCATCAAAGTATTTTTTGATTTCAGATTCGATTTCAAAACTTAACTTATTTCTTTTATCAAACATTGTTAAAATAATTCCTAATATTGTAATTTTATCATTGATTTTATCTTTAATCATTTCAATTGTTTGCATAAGATTATTCAATCCCTCTAATGCAAAATACTCTACTTGCAGAGGAATTAATACCCATTTACAAGCAGTTAAACAATTAATTGTTAGAATTCCTAGGGCTGGAGGAGTATCAATTATAATGTAATCGTAGTCTTTTTCAACTTCGTTGATAGCCTTTTTAAGTAACATTTCTCTATTTGTTATGTCAACTAGTTCTATCTCTGCTGCTGACAAATTTTGATTACTAGGGGCTAAATATAGTTTGTCTATTGATGTTGAGCATATGCTATTATTGATACTTTCTTGATTAACTAGCACTTCATATATAGTTTGTTTTGGCAATTTATTTATTTCAAAAGAAGATGTTGAATTTGATTGTGGATCACAATCAATAAGTAAAGTTTTATAATTTTTTAGTGCTAGCTCAGTTGCTATTGTCACTGCTGTTGTTGTTTTTCCAACCCCACCTTTTTGGTTGCTTACAGATATGATCTTTGAGAACATTATATTTGCTTATCGAAAATTATTTTTTACTCTTCATTACTATAGTATATTTCAACTTTTCTTTCATTGCCTCTCCCGCTACTTTTTGAACTAACACCTTCTTCTTGTTCTATCACAAGGTGTATGATTCTTCTTTCAGCTGGAGGCATTGGCTCTAAAATTACTGTTTCTTTAGTAATTCTAATTTCATCAGCTATATCTAATGCCATTTCTGACAATGCTTCATTTTTTCTTACTTTATATGAGTCAATATCAATTCCAAAATATTTTCGTTCTTCTACTTGTTGGCCTACAATTGCATTTACAATTGTTTGCAACGATCTTATGGTATGCCCAGATTTTCCAATTAATATGCCAAGTTCTTTTTTGTTATCTCTTGAAATTGGCTTGATATTAAATAATGAATCAATTCTTCCAAGGCCCTCTTCTTCATTTTGAGGCTCTCTTGAGGTAATTTTAGTTTCACTAAATCCTAAGTAATTTAATAAATCTCTTATTGTTTTTCCTGCTAAATCTGTCTCGTCTTTAAAATCATCAGCCACTTTTTGAGGTAGATCTTCTGGTTGTCCAGGGATATTAACAGGTAATTCAATATTCCTATAATTATTGTTCCTTCGATTATTATCATTATTTTTTGATGCATAAGGTCGTGTTTTTTTCTGCACAGCACCCTTTTTTGCAGTTACTCTCACCACTGCATCTTCTGAGCCGAGTCCTAAAAAGCCAGTTTTTCCAGTTGAAACGATTTCAACTTCTACGTCTTTTTTTGTTAGGCCTAGTTTTTTTAGTGCTCGATCCACTGCCTCTTCTACTGTTTTGCCGTTTACTTCTACTAGGTTCATTATCTTTTTTCCCTTCTTTTAATGAATTTAAATTGTTTTCTGTATTTTGTTTGGATGCCATTGATCCAATTATTGGTATAAGCTGCATTTTATTCTCAGGCATTCCTATGAACATAACATGAAGAATAATACCCATAATTGTACTTGCTCCCCAATAAAGCCCTAATCCTGATGGAACTGAAAATATGATGTACGCAAAGAATACTGGCATAAATATTTGTAACATTTTGTTCATTTGTTTTTGTTGATCATTCTGTGTAGTTTGATTGGATGCCGAAGATAGTTTTTGTTGCATATATGCAGATATAAATACAATTAAAGCTAGATACCATTCACCATTTGTATTTAAGTTTATAAATAAAAATTCATTCGATAATGGCATTCCATTTGTTATAAAATCAAAATTATACAATCTTTCTGCTAGTTCAGTTAATTTATTTACATCTTGTGAAGAAGTTAACCTAATTACTTGATATAAACCTATAAATATAGGTAGTTGAATTAATTGAGGCCCTAGACATCCTAAAGGATTAACGCCAGCTTCTTTGTATAGTTTCATTGTTTCTTCAGATCTTCTCTTAGGATCTGAATATTTTTTCTGAATTTCTTGTATTTTTGGCTGGATCAATTGTAAATTTTTCATTGAATTTAGCGTTTTTTTGGTTAAAGGAAAGGTTATGAGCCTTGTTATTAAAGTAAATGCAAGAATTGCAAGCCCATATGAGTCAAATAGCCAGTTACTTAATCCAACAAGTATATTTAGAAGAGGATCCTCTATTAAAAATCTCCATGTAGAACCTATAGGCATAAATTAATCCTTATTCGTTTTTTTAAAATGTTTCACGTGGAACATTTTAAAATTTACTAATTCAGCATGATTTAAATTTGGCAGTGGGTCGTAAGACATTTTATTGAAGAAAAAACATCGGAATATTCTTTTAACAGAGATAGATAAACCTAAAAAGAATCCGTATTTATCTAAAGCGTTTAATGAATAATTTGAACAAGTAGGGAAATGCCTACACTGAATATATGTATTTCTAGAAATGATCATTTGGTACATTTTTATTAGATATATTGTAAATTTTTTCAAAAAATTAATTCTTTCCTTCTATTTATTCATATTTTTATTTTTATGTAAACTATTTTTCTAATTTTACTAACATTTTTTTAAAATCTTCTTCTAATTCTGTAAAAGTTGCTATTTTTATCTGAGGAAAGACACTTACTACCATGTCAAATCCATTTATTTGTTCATTTTTTCGTATTATTGCTGTAATTCTCCTTTTTATCTTATTTCTCTCAACAGCATTTGCATGTTGTTTTTTTATTGAAAATACTAATCTGTTCTGATTATAACTATTTTTTAGAGTAATTAACTTTACATAACTAGAATTTATATGTTTTCCAGCATTATAAATATTATTAATTTCGTGTTTGTAAAGTTTTATTTTATTATTCATTAATGTTTTTAGCATTAGACTGATTTTAGACAGTCAATGACGTTCTGTTCTTGTTTCTTCTTCTACTTAGAATTGCTCTTCCAGCCCTAGTAGACATTCTTGCACGAAAACCATGTTTCTTAAGTCTTTTTCTTACTTTTGGTTGCCAAGTTCTTTTGGGCATTTTATTACCTTACAAACTATCTAATACAAATAATTATTATTACACAGCTTAAACGTGCAGTCACTACAGTAAATAAGTAGATGAAACTATTTTTCGAAATGTTTTTTTTCTATAAATTCTGATTTGTCTTTTTTTCTGTATTCTTCGACATTTTTTAAGATTTTAATATATTCATTTGGTGACAAATTATCTATCCCTGGCCAACTTATTAATGTTATTAAGGTGCCATTAGGATCTTCAAGAAAAACTATTCGCTCGTATCCTCTTTGTATTTCTTCACTTATTTGGATGCCTGCATTTGATAAATTATAAAATGCTTCATCTAAATCAGCATTTTTTACATATAATGCTAGATATTGCATTGATCCAACTCCAATATTTTTTTCTGCTAGCTTCATATTTGGATCATTAGGACCAATAAGCATTATTCCATTACCATTTTTGTTCATTAGTAATACTTGAGTTGACTCCAGATCATCTCGATTAGGTTCTTGATAAATTCTTTCAAATCCTAAGCCATTACAGTAAAAATTAACTGTCTCATCAATATTTTGGCAAATAATAGCTAAATAGCCTATTCCTATTACTTCCATCTTCTTTGCTCCTTAACTAGAATCTTTGTATATTATCCTTGATAATGTCTTATTATATTATTTATCTAGTAATCAATTTAATATTTAAAATAAGTTGTTACTCATTATAATCTAGGGAGGTGCTATGAGTTTTCTATTTTTTAAAAATAATAATGATAAATATCCATCACTTGCACGTGCATTACCAATGAATGAGCAGGTTATTATTAAAACATTACTTCTGGTTTTTTCGGGCATACTAATTTTGTGGATGACTGCTCAAATTAGAATTTCTTTATTTTTTACACCAGTACCAATCACTGGACAGACTTTTGGCGTTTTAATTTTAGCTGCAGCATATGGTAGCAGGCTTGGCATTACAACTATGTTAGCTTATTTATTTGTTGGCATTGCTGGTTTACCTGTTTTTGCTGGCTCTTCTTCAGGCTGGGCATATTTTTCTGGAGCTACTGCTGGCTATCTTGTTGGGTTTGCAGCAGCTGCATATGTTGTAGGATATCTCTCTGAAATGGGCTGGGATAGAAAGCCTGTTTCAGTTATTGCATCTATGTTGATTGGTAATGCAATAATTTATATTTTTGGTGTCATCTGGCTAGCTTATAGTCTCAATGTTGGATATGGAAAAGCAATTTCGTTGGGCTTAGAACCTTTTCTTTTAGGTGATACAATAAAAATTATTCTTGCTGCAGGCTTTTTGCCTGGTATGTGGTCGTTAAAATCATATTTTGAAAATTAGTTCTATTCAGGGTCATATATGGCAAATAAGTTTTCAAAAAAGGTTATTAATTTAATAAATAAAAATGCTAGTTCTGCATATAATTCATTGTTATTTGAAGAACTCATTTATGATTATTGGGAGCAAAATAACTTATTTGCTCCCTCTGGCAGTGGTGAACCATTTACTGTTATTATGCCGCCACCAAATTTAACTGGCGAGTTACATTTAGGACATGCACTTACTGTTGCTGTTGAAGATTCACTTATTAGATGGAATCGAATGCTAGGGAAACAGTCACTTTGGCTTCCTGGAGTCGATCATGCTGCTATTGCTGTAAACGCAATAGTTGAAAAACAATTAATTGCTGATGGAATAAGCAGAAAGGATTTAGGCAGAGAAAAATTTTTAGATCATGTTTGGAAATTTGTTAATAATTCTCGCAAACGCATTACTTCCCAACATCGTAGATTAGGTGCTTCAGTTGATTGGAAAAGAGAAAAATTTACCATGGATGATGGCCCTGCTTTAGCTGTCAGGCATACTTTTGTGAATTTATATAATGATGGATTAATTTATCGAGGTGAAAGAATTGTTAACTGGGATACAAGCTCTCAGACAGTTGTCTCTGATTTAGAAGTTGAATACATAGAAGAAGAAGGTAATTTTTGGTATGTCAAATATGTTCTTGAGGATGATTCAGATCAACATATTACTGTAGCAACAACTAGGCCGGAAACAATTCCTGCAGATACGGCAGTTGCAGTACATCCTGATGATGAAAGGTATAAAAATTTAGTTGGAAAAAATGTTATTGTTCCTTATGTTGAGAGAGTGATTAAAATTATTGCTGATAAATCAATTGATCCTAAATTAGGTACTGGTGCTTTAAAAGTAACTCCAGGACATGATCAACTTGATTTTGAAATAGGCGAAAGACATTCATTGCAGATGCTTTCAATGATTAATCTAGATGGTTCTTTAAATGAAATTGCTGGAGAATTTGAAGGCCTTGATAGGCTAGAAGCGCGCGTTCCATTTGTAAATAAATTGAAGTCATTAAATGCAATAGAAAAAATTGAATCCATTAATCATTCCGTGAGCATTAGTCAGAGAACTGGTTCTATAATTGAGCCATTGATGTCTAAGCAATGGTTTGTGAAAGTTGGTCCTTTAGCTGATCAGGCTATTCAAGTGGTTGAAAATAATGAAATTCAATTTTTACCTGCCAGATTTGAGAAAACTTATCTTCATTGGATGAAAAATATTCGTGATTGGACTATTAGTAGACAAATATGGTGGGGTCACCGAATTCCAGTTTGGTATTGTAATGCATGCAATAAAGAAAATGTACAAATACAAGAGCCGAATAAATGTTTGTTTTGTGATTCTTCTAATTTATCACAGGATGAAGATACATTAGACACTTGGTTTTCATCTGGTTTATGGCCTCACTCAACTCTTGGGTGGCCTAATTCAGATTCAGATGACTTAAAGAAATTTTATCCTACTCAGGTTATGGAAACTGGCTATGATATCATTTTCTTTTGGGTTGCCAGAATGATTATGTTATCACTATATAATATGGATGGCGTAGTTCCTTTCAAATATGTTTATCTTCATGGACTGGTTAGAGCCGCTGATGGTTCTAAAATGTCTAAATCTAAAAATAATGTTGTTGATCCAATTAAGTTGATTGAAGAATATGGTACAGATGCATTGAGATTTTCTTTACTAGCAGGTTCTTCGCCTGGCAATGATCAAAGAATTACTGAAGATAAGATTATTGCCGGAAGGAACTTTGCTAATAAATTATGGAATGCAAATAAATTTGTTTTAAATATTGCTTTAGAAAAAGATATTTCTAAAATTGATGATTCTGAATTTGATCATTCTAAACTTAATCTTGAAGATCAATGGATATTAAATAATCTTAATGAACTCATTGATGACATAGATCGATTATTAGGAAAATTTGAGCTTTCTGAAGCTATATCTTTAATTAAAGATTTCTTTTGGGACGATTTTGCTGATTGGTATATTGAAATATGTAAAATAAGAAATCAAAATAATGATAATTTTTCTCCAGAAGTTTTAGTTTTTGTTTTTTCTAATGTTATCAAATTATTGCATCCTTTTATGCCATTTATCTCTGAAGTGATTTGGCATGATATTAACCAAAAGATTCAGGTACAAGATGCTAATCCATTAATTGTCTCTTCTTACCCTAAGCATAATAAAAAATTTTTATTCTCAAAAGCTAAAAAAGATTTCGAGGCAATACAGAATATAGTTGTCAATATTAGAAACATTCGCTCAGAAAATAAAGTTGAAGCTGGAAAATGGCATGAAACTACAATTATTTCTGAATCTTCAGTCGATTTAATCGAATCCATGTCTTTAATTATTGCTAAAATGGGTAGATGTTTACCATTAAATATTACTTCGAAACAAGAAGACTTAGATATTGATGATTTTATTACTGCTTCGTTGCCAATAGGGCTAATTTTAATTCCTTTAAAGGAATTAATTGATATAGATAATGAAATAAAAAAAATAAATAGTGAGATTGAAAATACCCAATTAGCCATTAAGAAAATTGATGATTTGTTAACTAATAAAGACTTTATTCAAAAAGCGCCTCAAAATGTAGTTGCTACTAACCAGAAAAAAATGGACGATTTACAAGATCGTCTAAAAAATCTACATAGTGCTCTAGAAAGAATTACAAATAAAAAATAAAAAAATTGATGATTATATTTACTAGATGATGTTATATAATATGCAATAGTTTGGAGCTTAATTTGAACTCTGTTGAAAATCTCCTCATTGATTATCTCCCTGTTCTCATTGCTGCTGTTGTAGCATTTTTTTTAGTTTTTAGTGCATTAATAGGCTCCCGCCTTCTTGCTCCATTTTCTACAGAAAAACAAAAATCTGATACATATGAATGTGGAATGATTCCTATAAGAAGTAGCAATACTAATATTGGTATTCGATTTTATTTTTATGCTATTTTATTTGTCATTTTTGATGTAGAAGCTTTATTTATTTTTCCTTGGGCGGTTAGTTTTATTGAAATTGGTCCTGAGTCATTTATATATATGTCTATTTTTATTTTAATTTTGTTAGTTGGTCTTGCATATGCTTGGAAGAAAGGAGCACTTTCATGGAGATAGATAATAATGAAAATCAAAGTGTTGATAATGAAAATGATTTAAGTGTTCCAGTAATCCCAATAGAGCATCCAAATGAAGAAAAAGAACTTACATTAGCAGAATATAAACCAGGTAAAGCCCTCTATAAATCTGTTTTACCGGGTATTTTACAAGTACCTGCTGATCTCATTCTTGCAATGAGCAGAAAATCATCACTTTGGCCAATGACATTTGGACTTGCTTGTTGTGCGATTGAAATGATAGCAAGTTATATGGCGCATTATGACTTAGATCGTTTTGGTTCTGTTCCTTGGCCTTCTCCTAGGCAATCAGATGTAATGATTGTTGCTGGTACAGTAACTAAGAAAATGGCTCCTGCTGTAAGAAGATTGTATGAACAAATGCCTAACCCTAAATGGGTGATTTCAATGGGTGCTTGTGCTACTAATGGAGGCCCATATACAAGATATGATCGTGTTTTACAGGGAGTTGATAAAGTTGTACCTGTCGATGTATATGTTCCTGGTTGCCCTCCTCGTCCAGAGGCTTTATTAGATTCATTTCTTGTTTTACAAGAGCAAATTATGGAAGATCGAAAGGCTGCTGGTAAATAATGACTGAAGAAGACAATAATTTAATTGATAAGGTAACTTTAAAGAGTTTTGATACACTGCATTCGTTACTTGTAGAAAATATCCAAGACGTTAATTTTTTGAGAGTTGAACAAGAAGGCCAATTGAGTCCAGTTGATTTAATTGTGAGAGTAGACAAAGAAAAGATAAATAATTTTTTAATGCAATTAAGAAATAATTCTAATCTAAGTTTTAATTATTTAAGATGCTTAACTGGTATTGATTATGCCACTGATGGTATTGAAATTGTTTATCAAGTTTACTCAATAGATAATCTATTTAATTTAACGGTTAAATCTAAGCTTAGTAACGATGATTTATGTATAGATTCCGTAACAAATGTCTGGAAGGGCGCAAATTGGTATGAACGTGAGACATCAGAAATGTTTGGTGTAATTTTTAATAATCACCCAGATCCAAGAAACCTTTTGCTACCTGAAGATATGACAGATGTATTTCCGTTGCGTAAATCGCATCCTTTGGCCGAAATAGAAGTTTTACAGGGTGAAGATATTGAGCCTTCAGGTGATATTTAAGGAATTATAATGGATAAAATTTCCAATCAAGAAATTAAAACACAAGAAATTTTGGTCAATATGGGACCGCAGCATCCTTCTACACACGGCGTCTTTAGAATGGTTTTGTCTGTAGATGGTGAAATGATCACCGATGTCACACCATATATAGGCTATTTACATAGAGGTGCAGAAAAACTTTGTGAAACTATGGATTATAGGCAGGGTATTGGTTTTATGGATCGCACTGAATATCTGGCTAATTTCAATGCAGAGCTTTCATATGTAATGGCTGTAGAAAAATTACTTAATATTGAAGTCCCAGAAAGAGCAAATTGGATCAGAATGATTCTTGTAGAATTAAACCGATTATCTAGCCATTTTATGTTTGTAGGAGCCTTTGGTGTT
>TARA_B110000014_G_scaffold264306_1_pt1 | contig 14153 bp, 11 predicted proteins | sample TARA_B110000014 | Tara Oceans TARA_B110000014 (sample SAMEA4396468) | marine metagenome | biome: Westerlies Biome; feature: [MES] marine water layer (ENVO:01000295) within the mesopelagic zone...; material: water (ENVO:00002006), including particulate matter (ENVO:01000060) such... | reverse complement strand
GTAAATTTTGAGGTATTGATTACGGTAACTTTAAAATTTAATTCAATTAACTTGTCGACTACCCTTACTAAAAAATTTGGATTTTTATTTATATTATCTTCAATTATTACAACAAATCCACCAACGTTGTTCTGCTTTATTTTTTTATAAATTATGTTTCCAATTATTTTCGTTTTACTTGAATTTATAAGTTCAGCCACATGTTTTTGCTGAACGATGATTTCATCAGATATAGAAAAGCTAAATTTATAGAGAATTCTTAGAAAAAGATTTCTAAAAGAAGAGAAGGGTGTCACTAATGGAAGTATGTTTTGAATAAAAGTTAAACTTTTAATTTTTGATTTAAATCCAAAATTTCCAAAGTGAATTATTAAATCGTGTTCGTTAATTTTTTTTCTTGTTGCTTTACTTATGAACAAGCTTAAAAAGGGATGTAAATAACGTGGAATATTTATGAATTTTTTTTCATACTTTTCAATGAATTCATAAAATTCTTCGTTATCAAAGATTATAAATAGGCTTAGATGATCATTATTTTTAATAAAGTCTTTTGCAATATTAATACCACCTTTAGATTTAATACCGCATAAATTAAGTACAACTCTTTTCACTGATTCAATAATAGTTAATAATTTGATTATTAATACCTACTAATATAGTAAACGTGACAAAAACAAAATATGATACTGCAATGATTGTTGGTGCTAGACCAAATTTTGTAAAAGTAGCACCGCTTTTGCGTTATTTCGAAGAGCAAAACAAAAAAGTACTATTTATCCATACCGGTCAACACTGGGATAAAAATATGTCTGAAGATATTTTTAAAGATATTGGATTAAGAGAACCGGATATTAATTTGGACATACATAACCAATCTATGAACATTCAACTGGGAAGCATAATTAATGGATTAGATGATTACATAAATCTTAATACAACAAAAAGTTTATTTGTATTTGGAGATGTTACCTCAACTTTGTCAGGTGCAATAGTAGCAAAAAATAATTCAGTTGACTGTTTTCATGTAGAAGCAGGATTAAGGTCAAATAATTTAAATATGCCAGAAGAAAGAAATCGAATAATGGTCGATTCAATATGCGATAAATTATTTACCCCTTCTCCTGATGCTGTAGATAATCTATTAAATGAAAATATTTCCATGGAAAAAATTTCTAATGTTGGCAATATTATGATAGATACCTTAGTTGATAATTATGAAAAAATTACTTCAAGTAAAAATAAAATCTCATCAGAATTTTCAATCAATAGAGATTATTTTGTTTTGACGCTTCATCGTCCAGCAAATCTTATTGATGAAAAACTATCGATAATTTTTGATGGACTTTTAGAATTTACAGATAATCATGACATTGTTATACCTGCACATCCAAGATTAAAGGCTTTCATTCAAGAAAATAATTTTAATACTTCTAGATTTAAAGTAATTGATCCACAACCTTATATAAAATTTCTTTCCCTTGTTTATAATTCAACACTGTGTCTTACTGATTCAGGAGGCCTACAGGAGGAAACTACTTATTTAAACAAAAAGTGTCTAACTTTAAGAGATGAGACTGAAAGACCTATCACAGTTGAATTGGGTACCAATAAAGTAATTGGAGTTAACAAAAATATTATAAGTGAAATAAACACCTCACTGATTACTAAACTATCGAATAATAATAAAATTGATTTTTGGGATGGAAAAACATCTCAGAGAATATATGAGGAAATATATGTCTGAAGAAACATCTTTTATTTATGATCTAGGAGTTGTAGGTTTGGGGTATGTCGGCTTGCCTTTAGCAGTTGAATCAGCAAATCGAAATCTCTCTGTTCTTGGATTTGATATTGATGAATCTAGAATTAACGATATTAATAAAGGACTATCACCAATAGAAGATGTTAGTGATAGTGAGTTAGCTGATGTATTAAAAAACTTCACAGCAACATCTGATTCTTCAAAACTTGCAAACTGTAATAATGTAGTTATTAGCGTTCCAACACCGCTAACTGATTACCAGCCTGATCTTTCATATGTTATATCTGCTGCAAAAGCAGTAGGAGAAAATTTAGTTAAAAACCAAGTTATTATTTTAGAATCAACTACTTATCCTGGAACAACTATTGAGGTATTAATTCCAAATCTTGAAAAATACTCAGGTCTTAAAGCAGGAGATGATTTTTTTGTAGGCTACTCTCCTGAAAGAATCGATCCAGGAAACCAAGAGTGGAAGTTTAAAAATACTCCTAAAGTTATTAGTGGTATTGATGCAAATTCTTTAGAAAAAATTAAAATTTTTTATGAGTCTATTATTGATGAAACTGTAATAGTAAATGGAACCAAAGAAGCTGAAATGGTTAAGTTGCTGGAAAATACTTACAGACATGTAAATATTGCACTAATAAATGAATTAGCAATGCTTTGCAAAATGTTAGAAATTGATATCTGGGAAGTTGTTAATGCTGCAAAAACAAAACCTTTTGGCTTTCAATCTTTCACTCCAGGACCTGGTGTAGGGGGTCATTGCATACCAGTTGATCCAGAATATTTATCATTTAAAACTCGTCAAATTGGTAAACCAGTTAGATTTGTTGAATTAGCTCAAGAAATAAATAATTCCATGCCCTCCTATGTTGTTACTAGAGTAAGTGAGTTGTTAAATTCTAAAGATAAAATTTTAAAAAATTCTAAAATTTTAATATTAGGTGTGGCATATAAAAAAGATATTAGTGACATGAGGGAATCACCGGCGCTTGATATTATTGAACTTCTAATAGAAAAGAATTCAGATGTATCTTTTTATGATCCTTTTGTTGATAATGTAGTAATTTCTGATACAAATGTAACTAAAGAATTGTCGGTAGGTAATTTTAAAAATTATGACATGCTTTTAGTCTTAACACCTCACACCCAATTTGCTAATATAAATTTTGAAGCGTTTGAAAATATAGTTTTCGACACTACAGGAAGTAAATTTATTAAAAGTACTGAAAGGATTTAATATAATCGTTAATTTTCATACATTGCCAGTAACTATTAAGCTTCTTGGAAATGAATTAGGAAATGTAATAAAAGAACAGGCTGGAATAAAATACTATAAAATTGTAGAAAAAATTAGATTAAACTCCAAAAAATATCGCTCAACAAAAGATGAAAAATATTTAAAGAATATATTTACTCTTTTAAACAAATTAAATCCTGATGAAATTTTTATAATTACTAAATCTTTTACGATATTTTTTTATCTCTCTAATATCGCAGAACAGGTATTTCGAGAACATTTTCTTGAAAATAAAAAAGTAAAAATAAAAAAAACACAAAAAACAGAACTGTCATTTACTCCAGTGTTTACCGCTCATCCAACAGAAAGTTCAAGACAGTCTACGTTAAAAAAAATATATAAAATTGGTGAACTAATAGAGAAAAACTCATCAAATGATATGAGTGAAATAAATACTTTGATATCACAACTTTGGTATACAAGAGATATAAGATCAACCAAGCCAGATCCTCTAGATGAAGTAAAATCTTTAATTTACTATCTTGAAATCCTGTATACAGATGTTTATGAAAACATAGTTAATGATGATGAAATTAAAACCAGTACCAATAAATTTAATATTAATTTTGGTTCTTGGGTGGGAGCTGACAAGGATGGAAATCCATTTATCACCACTAGGGTTACAAAGGATGCTTTAAAAATCTACTCCAATCAAATCATTAATATATATAAAAGAAAAATTATTGAATTATCAGAAGAGTTTAGTATTTCAACAGACTTTGTTAAATGTCCAAAATCTTTAGAAATATCAATAAAAAATTACTCAAAGTTATTACCAAATGAATATAGGCATTACTCAAGTATAAATTTTGATGAGCCTTTTAGAATTTTTTTATCACTCGTTTTTCATAGATTAGATAATTTTCAAAAAAATAAAAAAGGGTATCAATATTTTGATGAATTTCATAAAGATGTATTAATTTTTAGAGATTCTGTAAACAGTGTATTTGGAAATAAGATGCAAATTAATAAATTAAATAAATTTATTAATTATATTGAACAGTTTGAATTTCATGGTGTCTCTTTAGACATAAGACAAAATTCATCTGTGATCAATTCAAAAAAAGGAAAATTACATTCTGATTTTTCAAATCTATTGGCTGAGATACCTAAATTACAACAAATATATGGCAATAATGTATTTAAATCCTTAATTTTATCTATGACTAAATCTCATTTAGATATAATCAATCTTTTTAATTTATGTAAAGAAAACATGCCTATAAAAAATATTCCATCATTAACACCATTAATTGAAGAGATTGATGATTTGGATTTATCTGCTTCAATAATAGATGACTTATTTAAAACATCTTCTTACATTAAGTTCCTAAAAGAGCATAAAAATGGAACTCAAGAGATAATGCTAGGTTATTCAGACTCAAATAAAGATGGTGGTATTGTTGCTTCACAATGGAGTGTTTATAAAGCCCAAATCGCAATTTATGAAGTCGGGATAAATAATAATATTGTTATTAACTATTTCCATGGCAGGGGAGGAACAATTAGTAGAGGAGGTGGACCTACATATGATTCTATTATGTCTCAGCCTAAAGGAACAATTTCAAATGAGATAAGATATACAGAACAAGGTGAAGTTATTTCAGATAAATATTCAACACCATACTTAGCATTTGAAAACCTAAAACTGGGTGTTGCAGCTTTTATAAATAGATCTTCTAGTAGTAAAGCGATGAAATTGAAGCACCAAAAATTATTAAATGAGTTGGCGGAAGTCTCTTTTAATTCATATAGGCAATTTATTCAGCAAGATGGATTAATTAATTTTTTTGAAAATGGTACTCCAGTTAATTTATTATCGATTTTAAATATTGGATCAAGACCAAGTAAAAGAAGTCAGTCCAGTAGTTCATTAGAAAATTATAGAGCGATACCTTGGGTATTTGGGTGGGCTCAAACAAGAAATACATTAACAGGTTGGTATGGTTCAGGAACGGCACTTGATTATATGATTAATAAATACGGCATAGAAGAAATCAGAAGAATTTATAAAAACTCAGAATTTCTTCAAAATGTTATAAGCAATGTAGAAATGACAGTATTTAAATCTGACTTAAAAATATCAAAACTTTATGTAAATGCACTATTAAACAAGCAAAGTTTAAAAATCCATAAAAATATAGCTAAAGAAGCAAAACTAGTAAAAAGTTCTATTAAGAACATTAAGCAAACTAACGATTTACTTTCTGATAATACGGTTTTAAAGAATACATTGAATGTAAGAAATGCCTACTTAGACCCTCTCTCATTAATACAGATCACGCTGATGAAAAAAATGCAAAATACTAAATTATCTGAAAAAGAAGAAAGAGCATTATTGTTATCAATAAATGGTTTAGCTGCTGGCCTTAGAAATACTGGCTGATAAATCTCTTAATTCAAAGTGCATTTCGTCAGGTGAAGTCCAAGTACCACCCCAAGCAAACCCCCATGAGTTAAATATATCAACTATTCTTGGCGGGTAACCTGATTTTGTATTTATATCTATTGCTATACCCCAAGCATGTCTAGATATACTACCACCTGCATCAAATCTGCTAATTCTCCTAGGGGCATAACATCCACCAGCAGATTTCCACTCTTCAATTGATAAGTATTCTTCAAGGCCCTCCTCAAGAATTTGATTTAATGCACCTTCAAGTGGTTCCCACATTAATCTATGGCATCTTGTAATTCCTAATATAGGCATTCTTTTATTCTGAATATTTTTCTCTCTCCATTGAGGCTCTGTTGTAATCCAAACACCATCTCTCTCTTTAATTTGAAAATCGCCAAACATTTCTTTTACAAGTGCATTTGGTAATACCCAATTTTTATTTGGAGTTATATTTTTATACATAAATTTAACTTTTTTGTATTTAATATTTTTATGAAGTTCTATTAAGAAATTCTCATTTACCTTACTGTCCCATATGATTGCTTGTATATTTCTGAAAATTCCTAATTTATACCCAATTTCTTTATTTACGACTATTTCAAACCAACCAAGAGTTGAGTCTTTTATGATTTTTCCTACTTCTATAGAAATTTTTTCATTATTTAATCCGACAAAATTCACTATGTCGCCAACTTCAAGTTGATAGCGTTCTGCGGTTAAATTTGATACAACTAACATTCCACTATTTATAACATCAGCAGTGTCAGTAGAATAAAACATATTTGTTACTTTGGAATCTATTGTTTTAACGGATACAGAATATAGAAAATTCTCTAATGTGCTTACTTTAATTTCTTCGTTAGGTGCTGTTGTCGATTCTAGACCAACATTTGCTCTTCCTATAAATGTTACATTTGATTCTAAATTTTTAACACTTTCTATTATCTGATTTGTGACACTATAAAATAAACTTCCAGACTGGGAGATTGTTATAACTTCATAATTATCTATTTTGTTTTTAGCTTGATGAATTGACTCTTGACCATTTGTAGATGGCATGGATGAAAAGTTGATTAGGACAGAAACTAAAAGTGAATAAATCATTATTATAAGTTTAATTTTTTTTTCAATTTACATATATTTAACACTAATAAATACCGCTAATTTATAATTTAGGTTATTCTCTTAATTTATGAAACTTTTGACAAACTTTTTTACTTCAGCAGCAATAAAGTTCCCAGTAGTTACAATAATTGTAATTCTTGGTATAACTGGTTTTTTTGGATTTATGACTACGCAAGCAGAAGAGCTTGATACAGGTTTTGGAGGAGAACTAGATACCCCTGAAATAGAAGCACAGGGAAAACTATCCGATTATTTTGGCGGATCAGGTACCCAGAGTGTTATGCAATTAATCTTTGAGGGTGAAGATGTTTTAACTGTAGAAGGTTATGAGGCATATCTATCCGCTATCAAAGTTATTGAGCAAAGCGAAATATACAAATATTTAGTAAATGATCCAAATCAAGGACTAGTTCAAGGATTTTACGCACCTATAGACCTTGCAAGAGCATTCAATCCTACTCTTGATGTAAGCAGTCTTACTAATGAACAATTTAAACAATTATATAAAAATACATCTTCACAAATGCCTCCTGAATTTCAACAGTTTGCCTCTGCACTTCTTTCTAGTTCTTATGATGAAGAAGCAGTTACAGCATCTGCTGGTTTAGGGATTGTAACTGTTAATTCCGCCTTAATTGGAGCTGAATTTGGATTTGAAGGAGTCTTTGTAGAGCAACCAAGATTAGAGGTGGCTTTAAACAAAGAACTAATTGAGTTAAGTGATAATTTTGAAAATATAAACTTAGCAGGATTTTCTTTGTCTCTCCTTTTTGGAGATGAACAAGATGACTTTTTACAGGAAGTTGCACAGCTTTTCGGGGCTGCTTTTTTAATTATATTTTTTGTTTTAGCATTTATATTTTTTATAAGACCAACAAAAACTTTTGGATTCTTTAAATCTTCAAGACGAACACTTGCTGATATTTTTAACAGCTTAACTGCCATACTGTTAGCAATTTTATGGATGCAAGGAATAGGAGTTGTACTCGGACCTGGATACTTAGATATTATTGGTGCTCCTAATCAACTTTCTCAAATTTCAACAATAATCATTCTTGGTTTGGGGGTTGATTATGCAATTCACTTCACTGGAAGATATCGAGAAGAGTTAGGATTAAAAAATTCTGTAAATAAATCCGCATCTATAACACTAGGTTCAGTTGGTATTGCACTTACACTGGCAACACTAGGAACCATGGTTGGTTTTCTAACAAATATAGTATCTCCGCTAACTCAATTACAAGATTTTGGAATTACAACAGCTCTTGGAATATTTTATGCATTTATATTAGTTATGACTTTAGTTCCAGCTATTCGAACATTACTCGACAAAAGATCAGAAAAAAAGAATACGATTGATGCAGAGGCATTTGCATCATCTGGAGAAAAATTATTTAATAAAATATCTGCTTCAACTTCAATTATTCCTAAAAAGTTAAAAATTTTAGCGATCGCACTAATTTTGGGTATTGGTGGTTATGGATACTATGGTTTTACAAATATATCTACAGTTTTTGAATTTACTGATTTCTTACCTTCTGACAATCCAACTGTAAAAACTTTTAACACACTTCAAGATGAATTTGGTGGGGGATTTGGAGAGACCACTAGTGTTTTAATAGAATCAGATAATATTGCTACACCTGAAATTCATAACGCTTTAATTGATTCATTAAATAACTTAACTGATGTTGAAAATGTACTTGTTTTTGCTGGTAATGCAGCTGCAGAATCTGTAGTAGGTTCTCTTGGAGCAATGCTTGTTCCGCCATCTGCAAATCCACAGGCACCGCCACCAATGCCAGATATGGCATTAATTGGACAATTAAGTGGATTTGGAGTCCAGATCATGAATGGTCAAGGATTAGACGCACTTAGAGTAAGTTCCTCAGGTGACGTAGAAGGACTTTACACATACCTATTAGAAACTGATAATGATTTATTTAGTACAAGCCTTTATATTGACGAAACAGATAGCATTTCTGCTATGCAAGTAAGGATAACAACTTCAGCAGGAACTTCTGGTGCTGCTCAAATTAGAGATGATTTGTATACTGCATTTGAACCACTTTCAAATCTGGGAATATTTGTTGGAGTCACTTCAGATAATATCGCCACTGAAAGTATTAATGAATTAATAAATTCTTCCCAATTTCAGTCGTTAGTATTTGCAATCTTAGCCTCAATGGTATTTCTTGTTTTATATTATTTGATAGATATGAGAAGACCATTCTTGGGCGTAATAACAGTTCTGCCTGTAGCAGCAATTGTTCTTGGGACTTATATGGGTATGTACCTTTTAGATATCCCATTAAATCCAGTGACCTCAACATTATCTGGTCTAGCAATTGGTATTGGAGTTCCTTTTGTTATTCATGTTACTAATAGATTTAGAGAAACAATTTCAACTGGTATTGAACCTGTAGAAGCAATTCGTTCAACATTAAAGACCACTGGAGGTTCACTTTTTGGTAGCGCATTTACCACAATGGCAGGTTTCGGTATTCTCACTACATCCTCATTAGTACCATTTCAACAAATGGGAACGGTCATTCTGGTTTCAATTGGTTTTGCTCTTATTGCTTCATTACTAATTCTCCCAACATTTTTAGTACTTTGGGCAAATTATCACAATAGAAAAACTGCTAAATCTTTATAAAATTAGTTATTACTATTAAATAAGTGAATGTAGCAAAATTACAAGATATCATAAATTCTTTGGTACCTCTTGATCATGCCTTTGAAGATGACTTTGTAGGGATTACATTAGGCTCAGAAGATTATGAAGTAAATGGATTAGCTGTTGCTCACGAATTAGATAACCAAGTTTTAGATTATTTAATAGCTAATAATGTAAATACTTTAATTACATATCATCCACCATCTATGAAAAAAAATTTAAAAGAAGATGGTACTGAAAGTGTTGAAGAAGACACGATGACATCTAAGTTCAGCGAAGCTGGAATAAATGTTATTACTTTACATACAGCACAGGATGTTTGTAAAGGTGGAAATGCAGACTTACTTGTTGACTTATTTGAAATGACCAATACTAAAGTATTTGCCCATACTATTGGGGAGTTTGGAGCAGGTCGTATAGGTGAAATACAAAAAATATCTTCAGCAGAGTTTCTAAAAGTAATTGAATCAAAGCTTAATACAAGTATCGTGAGGACTAATAAATATTTTCAGACATTAAAAGAGTTAAATAGTATTGCAGTTTTACCTGGTTCAGGCACTCAGTTTTTAGATGAAGTTATAACAAAAACAGATGTATTTATAACTGGTGACATATCTCATAGATACTTACTAAAGGGTGATGAAATGAATTTAGGATTAATTCAAGTCAACCACTTATCTACAGAAATTCCAGGGATGAAGAAATTTGTTCAAAAATTAAGTATCGAACTAGGAACCCAGTTAGAGTATTTTTATAACAAGTATTATGAATGAACCTTTCCTACTTAGTAATTTGATCGATCTTCAAGATCTTGATAATGAAATTACAAAATTAATAACTAAAAAGTCAGAAGGCGAAACAGTTGTAGAGTTAAAAAACTTAGAAAAAAAATATAAAAATACTAAACAAACTATTGAAATTTTAAAAGATGCAATGGGTGAGTATTATACAAAAAGAAAGGATTTCGATAAAAAGCTTTTGGAGAGTGAAAATAAATTATCCAGTATTGAAATCAAATTAAAAGATACAAAATTAAATGCTAGTGAATTACAAAATTATAATATACAAAAATCTAATGTCCAGAATGTTATACAAGAGATATTTCAATCTTTAGATATTCTAAATCACAACAATAAGGATGATTTAACAAAGATTGATGGAATTAAAATTGAGTTAGACACATTAAAGTCTAAGTTAATTGAAAATTCTCAAAAACTCCAAAATGAATGGAAAGAGATTGATAATAAATTGAGTAAACATGAACAGGAAAAACTTTATCTAATTAATACATTTCCTGATAAAATTAAAATATTTTATGACGAATTAAAATCACAAGGTGTGGAAGTAATAGCTGCATATAAAAATGAGTCACAATGTGGATGTTGTGGAGTAAGTTTAACATCAAGTGAAATGGATAGTATCTTGGAATCGATATATCAGCAATGTCCATATTGCCAAGGAGTATTAGTTTAGTGTACGAAATTTATAGCGATGGTGCATCAAGATCTAATCCTGGTGAAGCTTCAGTTGGTGTTTCAATATTAAAAGATAATGTAGAAATAGACACTATAAAAAAAAGAATAGGTGTCGCTACAAACAATGTTGCTGAGTACATCGGTCTCATTGAGGCTTTAGAATATTGCATTAAAAAAAATATAACTGAAGTTATAATATATTTGGATTCATTATTAGTAGTTCAACAAGTTAATTTAGAATATAAAGTTAAATCAAAAAAACTTCAAGAATATTACAATAAAGCACTTAATTTGATTAATGAAATCAATACTATAAAGATACTGCATGTTAAAAGAGAGTTTAACAAACGTGCTGATCAGTTAGCAAACCAAGCATTAGATGAAGTATGATTATTTGGACTTCGACTATGTCTATCTTTTTATTTAGATATATATTCAAAGATTTTAATGCTGATTTACGCTACATAATATTTGGAAGTTTTTTTCCGATCTTATTAGATAGAATTTTATATTTATTCAGTATAAGTGAAAATCTAATATCCATTGGTCATAGTTTATTTGTAACAATTGCATTACTTTTTTCACTTATGATTATTACTAAAAGAAATAGTATTTTAAGAAATAATGCATTACTTTTTTCTATAGGTTCTTTTTTATATTTGGCATTAAGTTTTACATGGTTAAATCAAGAAATATTTTTATACCCAATATTTTCAGATACAGATGATTTATTTGAAATTTCTCTAATTTTTAAGGTCGTTTTAAATATTATTGGATTAATTTACTTTTTTTATAAAACAAAAAATTTTGAAAATCTAAAACTTTTTATTAAAAAGGGACAGTTTATTTAGATGAGTAGAACATATTAATTGCAACCAAAACTAAGAATCCTCCAAACGTGATATTTAGAACATCCCTAGGTATATAAGAAAAAGCAAAATTTCCACCTATTACAGATCCTACAACTCCAAACATTCCAACTGTAAGGCCTATCTTTAATAATTCAGAATTAGTACGAATTTTAGTTGCTGCTGCTGTTATTGCTGTTGGGATAGTGGTTATAAGAGAAATACCCTGAGCAATAATTTGTTCAAAACCTCCAAAAAATATTAATAAGGGAATTCTAATGATTCCACCACCAATTCCGAGTAATCCAGACCCCACACCTGAAACAAATCCTACTACAAAATATAAAAAGAAATTATCTTCATACAAGGTTGAGATAGATGAAGAAAAAATCATTCTATAAGCTGATGCTATAAGAAGTATTGAAAAAATTCTTTTTAAAAGTCTAGTATTAATTTTTGCGGTAAATTTACTACCCGTATATCCACCAATTATTCCACCAATAACGATTACCAAAATTGGTAAGAAAAAATTGTTTCCGTCACTAAAATCATTAGCTATGTATGTAAGACTGCTTCCGGTAGCTACAAATACAACTGCGAGTGAAGACACTCCAGTGTTTGCTTTAAATTCAGATTTTGTAAGGTAAGTAAGCAAGGGTACAAATACAACACCACCACCAATACCTAATATTCCAGAAAGAAGCCCTCCAATAGTTCCTATAACAAGATAAATAATCAAATTATTTTCTTAATTTTGGTAAGAGCTCTTTACCGAGTAATTTTATAGTCTCCTCTTGATTTATTGAAGATATTTGAATGGTAACGATATCTGAATCAAAGTCATCTACAAGGGGACTATAGATATTAACTAGATCCTCAATTGTTGCTGCTTTAGAAAACTTACTCATTATTTCTTCTTTTGGGAAACTATCAGCTTCAATTCGAAGAGCTTCAGGATCTAATTGTTGCAATCTACTAGGAGCCCTAAGCCCTCTCCAAGACCTTAGTGCTGTCCATGCATCCTCGTCATTATCTGCAAACATAGTCCATCTGTAAGTATGTACAGACATATCTTCTTTCTTTAATTCAGCTGTTCGTGCTTTCGCTGGATCAATAACCCTCTCATATGAGTCCTTTGGGTCTTTAACACTAATCATTAATCCATCTGCAAATTCTGCTGCTACCTGTGCAGATTTTGGACCTCCGGCAGCAAGCCATATTGGAATATTTTTTAGAGGAGGGGAGTACAATTTAGCTTTTTCAGTTTTGTAATACTTGCCATTATAAGTTAGTTTTTCACCATTCAATAAACGTCTGATAATAGTGAGAGATTCAATTAATCTATTTTTACGTTCCTCGTATTTTGGAAATGCATACCCTAGAGGACCTTCATTTATATTTTCACCCGTTCCAACACCTAAGTGAAAAGTTGATTTTGTTAGCCTGTCTACGGTTGCTGCTGCTTGAGCTACGACTCCAGGATGCATTCTCCATAAAGGAGTAGTTACTCCAGTGCCAAGATCAAGGTCTGGAATATTATTTGCGAGTGCCCCCAAGGTGGACCATGTAAAATTTGAAGCCGAGTAATCATCTACCCAAGGATGAAAATGTTCAGATATTGTTAACATATCAAACCCTGAATCTCTAGCAATTTCTGCATGTTTGATAAGGTCTTCTGGTTGCCACTGTTCCGAGCCTAGGAAGTATGAAAATTTTGTCATTGGATTATTTTAGTTTACTTAATTATTTAGGTGGGTGCCCCATAAAGAGGCACCCGAGTTTTTGTGAAACTATAAGCCGGATTCTGTATACGAAAAACGTATGATAATCATCCATCTTGTGTACTTGTTACCAAATACATCTAGCTACTTACCCACAATTATTAACCGAGCAGGCTAATTGCTTCTTAGTATTGCTCCAAGAGGGGTTTACAAGCTAATCTGATTACTCAAATTACTGGTGGTCTCTTACACCACCTTTTCACCCTTACTTATTTTCATAAGCGGTTTGTTTTCTGTTGCACTATCCGTCAATTACTTGCCTGGGAGTTACCCAGCTCTTTGCTCTGTGGAGTCCGGACTTTCCTCGATAAATCGCGATTATCCATTTCACACTTTAAGTTTACATAGTTAATTTATTCATTTGAATAAGAAATTATTATTTCCTGTAAATTGTCTAAAGACAGGGGGCCTATATACTTTTTGATAATTTTATTATTTAATAATATATGTGTTTCAGGCACTCCAAATACGCCAGAGTATATTGCCATCTGGCTTTCTGGATCAGTTACATAATTTATTTCACCTCTTCCATATTTATTAATAAAATCAATAGCATTTTCTTTTGAGTCTTGAAACGAAACTAAATAAACTTGATTTTCAAAACCTTTAGTTTTTGAAAGTTGAATTAAGTATTGATGTTCTTCTATGCACTCTAAGCACCAAGATGCCCAATAATTAATTATTGTAAACTTACTAGAATTTAAATTAATACTTTCACTTATCTCAAGACTTTTTAGATTATTTAGAATACTCTGATTTACTTCAATGGTATTTGTTGTTG
>TARA_B110000014_G_scaffold54388_2_pt1 | contig 14267 bp, 11 predicted proteins | sample TARA_B110000014 | Tara Oceans TARA_B110000014 (sample SAMEA4396468) | marine metagenome | biome: Westerlies Biome; feature: [MES] marine water layer (ENVO:01000295) within the mesopelagic zone...; material: water (ENVO:00002006), including particulate matter (ENVO:01000060) such... | reverse complement strand
CCAATCCTTGACTGACGATCATTTTGCCATGCCAATGGAAAAGGATCGCCTGCTATAGCTAGGTCTAAATCAACACAAACCGGTAGATCATAGATAATCACATATTTTTCAGTGAGTGACATGTCATGAACCATTGGCATGCCCTCAATTGGAATATCTGTAATTTTTTTTACTCGGTTTTCCTCCCCTATCACCACATGCTGTAAACGGTCGAGAATATCTGGATACGCGTAACAGACCGCATGCAGCTCTTTTTTGATGGGATCGAACTTTGTGTGGGCGCTAAATGCCCCAGGCAGCGTTCCATCGAAATTGTCATACCCAATAGTTTCTAGATCGTATGTCATTGCCACAGGAGTGGTTCCTGCCTCTACTAATGCGAAAGTAGTGCCGCCGTGTCCTATTACTGAAGTGTTAGGAGAAAACCCTGAATCGCCAAAACTACTTCCTTCTGGAGGTTGTTCCTGAAGCTTTTCGGCTAGATCTCTACCTCTGACCCATCGATTTCGATACCATTCAGCCTTACCTCCTCGAAGTCGAACGCCGTGAATCATTCCGTCACCTAGAAACCAATGGTAAGCCTCAGAGTCCACAGATCCGAAAGGGTTGGGTCCATTGCGCAGCCATCTTCCTTCAAGCTCTTCGGGAATTTCGCCTGTAACTTCTAAATCAAATGCTGTGACTTCTTCTTGAACTGGCGCTTTGCTGTCCTCCAGATAAATACTCATTAATTCCCCCTCTTAACACTTGCCAGTTCTATGAACCAACAAGTCTTTCTTTAAGCTCGCGTTTCAAGAACTTGCCATTTGCATTTCTAGGCAGCGCTTCATCTACAAACCAAATGTGTTCTGGAACTTTAAAAGACGCTATCAGGGAACTAACGTGATCTTTCAGCTCTTGAACTGAACATGTACTTTCAGGAAGTAAATAAATTGCGACTCCAACAGTTTCCCCTAGCCGTTCATCAGGAACTGCAAAAACTGCAGCTTCGGCTATCGAAGGATGCTCATAAATAGCCGCTTCGACTTCAGCTGAGTAAACATTCTCTCCACCCCTGAGAACCATATCTTTAGCCCTGTCTACAAGAAAGAGAAAACCATCTTCATCGAAATAAGCAATATCTCCGGTGTGGAACCAACCTTCAGTAAGAATCTCCTGATTAGCTTCGGGTCTATTCAGGTAGCCTCGAAATACATTCCCTCCCTTTACCCAAAGTTCGCCTTTTTCTCCAGAAGGTAGATCTTTCCCGCTTTCATCAACTATTCGGGATTCCATCACGGGACAAGGTGAGCCTGCTGATTCCGGTTTAGCGAGGAAGAAATGGGCAGCGTTTACTGTTATAACGCCATTAACTTCGGTCAGTCCGTAACCAGTGCTTGGTCTACCTTCAAGTCTTTCTTCGATTTTCTGCACTAAATCAGGCTGAACTGCAGCTCCCCCACCCCCAAGGCTGTCGAGGCTACTTGTATCTCTTTTTGAGAAATCCGGACTATTTACAAGCTCACGCGCCATAGTCGGTACACCTGTGAATGTTGTAGGTCTTTCTTTTTCAATTATCTCTAAAGCTTCTTCTGGATCCCATTTATGCATAAGAATCAGTTTTCCGCCTACTGCAGTTACTGGATGCATGCAGCAGTTACATCCTGTTACATGAAAAAGAGGAACCGCTAATACAGAACCTGCGTTACTTTCTCCAACTTTCTTTTCAGAACCTGGTGGAGGTTCACCTGCTTCTACCGCCTTTTGTTCGGCTAATTTTGACATTGCTCCCCAAAACGCCAAATTTAATAGGTTTGAAACAGCTCCCCTGTGGGTTAGGACTGCTCCTTTTGGATGACCTGTTGTCCCTGATGTGTAGAAAACACATACATCATCATCAGGTTCAATTGAAACTTTTGATACATCTGGGAGTTCATCACCGTTAGAAATTGCATCCTCCCAATGAACAGCATCGTCAGGCAGGTCAGCTTTTGTTCTAACTGCTACAACATGAATATTTCCTTCACTCCGAAGAGTGCTCAAGTGTGGAGTGAGTTTTTCTAGTCTCTCCTGATCACAAACAATTGCTTTTGGTTCACAATCGTCTACGGCAAATTCAATTTCTAGACCTGTCCACCATGCATTCATACCCACTGCTACAGCTCCTAATGAAGCAACCGCCCAGTAGGTTAAAACCCATTCAGGGTAGTTTCGCATCAATATTGCAACCCTGTCACCGTGCCTGATACCTAGGCCGTGGAGGTATGAAGCAAGGCAATTCACTTTTAAGTGAGCTTCTCCATAAGAAATCCTCTCATCGCCATAGACCAAATAGTCTTTTTCACCGTGGGTAACGGACATGCTCCAAATGTCAATAAGGTTCGCAGGGGCGGAATCGTAGACTCTGGTCATGTGATTTCTTATTTCAATATTGGACCAAGAGAATGGAGCGCCATCAGCTGTTAAATCTTCCCATGCCTCTTTATAATGTCTGTCCACATTCCCTCCAATGGTTACCTGCGGTATCCTTACACTTACCGTGGCTGGTTGAGACATAATAGAAGCCGCCGAAGATAAAACATAAACCAAAAGGAAATTAAAATGGAAGAAATTGCTTTTGATGACTTAGACGCATTGAACGCCAACGTAAGCGAAGAATGGAGCGACTGGGGTCCAGAATTCGACTTGAGTCAAGAAAAGATAAATGCTTTTGCTGATCTAACTGGAGACCACCAATGGATCCATATCGATGAAGAAAAAGCAAAAGCTGGACCATTCGGCACAACTATTGCACACGGCTTCTTCACACTTAGCTTGGTCCCAGTTCTAAGTCTGATGCTCGAAGGATCTTCAGGTGCACGTTTAAAAGGTTTTCAGAATGTAATCAACTACGGAGGAGACCGTCTTCGTTTTCTTGCGCCTGTTCCAGCCGGTTCCACTGTTCATGCCCGAACACGCATGAAAGAAGCTAAAGAACATAAGGCTGGGACCTTAATATTGACTGAAATAGCCATACACGTAAAAGGTAGTGAAACCCCATCAGTTCTCTATGAAAGTTTGAGTCTATTCCAAGGCTGAAAATTATTAATTCAGTTATTTTTAATAGTCATACCGCCATCAACCATCAGTAAATGTCCGTTAATGTAACTCGACGCGGGTAAAGCAAGGCTCAGAATTGCGTGAGCCACCTCTTCAGCTTCTGCATATCTTCGAATGGGAACTCTTCGACGTGCAAATTTTTGTTTCGCCTCTTCAGGTATCTCGTCTGTCATTCCTGTTCTTATAGGACCTGGTCCCACGGCATTAACTGTTACGCCGCTCTCTCCCAGTTCCACGGCCAAAGCTCGTGTGAGTCCTACGACTCCATGTTTGGCTGCGGTATAAATTGATGCTGCTGCTGAACCCCCAACACCTTCAGTTGAAGAAATATTGATAATTCTTGGGGCCACAGAATTACTCAAATAAGGTAGAGACGCTCTTATTAGACGCATATGTGAGCTAAGAAGGATATCAATGCCGCTCTCCCACTGTTCTTCCATCAAAGGGTCGTTGATAGTTACTGGCAGCGAGACGCCAGCATTATTGACAAGAACATCAATCACTTTGTTGTTTTCAGACCCCCAGAGAGATACTTCTTCAGTAACGTTTTTTACTTTTGTTCCATCAGTAACATCGAGTTCCCACCCTCTAGCTTTTCCTCCACTCTCGTTAATTTCTTCCGTAACTTTCTCAACTCGTTGTGCCTCAATATCGGTCACAGCTACGCATGAACCATGATCAGCGAACAAATGGGCTGTGGCGCGCCCTATACCTGAACCAGCTCCTGTGATCAACACAACATGGCCTTTCACGGATCTGCTAAGCGCACTAAGCATTAGGAGTCATTTAATCAGCTTCTCTCTGGGCGCCTATCGCTCCGCTTTCGCGAAGACCATCAATAGTCTGCTGATCTAATCCGAGTTCGGCCATTATTTCATCGGTATGTTCTCCGACTCCAGGAGCTTTTGTTGGATTCTTAGGCAGTTCTCCATCAATATAAATCGGTAGGGGTAGTTGATCCGCTCCAAGTTCATCTTGAGAGATGAAAGGCATCCTGTGTGAGAACTGAGGATCCTCCGTGACAGTTTCATGGTCATTAACCGGAGCTATAGGAACATTTTTTTCTTGCCCAAAACTCAACCAATCGACACTGGTTCGAGTTTTAAATATTTCTCTTAACTGCTCATGAAGCTCTACGTTGTTGCGAGCATGATCGGCGTATTGTGACCCCGGCCAACGTTCGAACAAATCCATTCTGCTGATTCCTTCACAGAAATTCTTCCAAAATGCTTTTTCAGAAGCCATGAATAAAATATGACCATCTAAGGTTTCATAGATCTGGTATCTGACACCTTCCCACATTCCAGCCAATCCCGGAGCTCTTCTCTCATAGTCATCAGATGGATTTCCTGTAACTTCATTCTCTGGACGCAAATAGGCTCTGTGTGTTTCTATTCTGTACCAGTCCGCATATGCAGCTGCGTCTGACTGAGCGACTTCTATTTGTTTCCCTTGACCAGTTTCTCGAGCGTTAATAACAGCGGCAAGTATCCCAAGTGCCGCGAGCATTGGACCTACATTTATTCCGATGTTTGGCATAGAAGGAATCCGTTTGAACCCATCTTCATCAACTACTGGCTCTATAAGGCCAGCCCATGTGTCATATGCAATCCCATGACTAGGCAGATCTCTGTAGGGTCCTGTTGCTCCGTATCCTGAGATTGTACAAAAAACAATTTTTGGATTTATTTTCACCAGTTCATCAAAACCAAAACCAAGACGTTCTAGGGTTCCTGGTCGCATAGCTTCAACTACCACATCTGTCTTTTCAAGCAAATTTCTGTATATTTTGGCACCGTCTTCATCTTTGAGATTTATAGCAACACTTCTTTTACCCCTGTGTGTGTGAAGATGGAGAAGTGAATCACCTTGAATGATCGGCCATGTCATCTGGCGGATGTAATCACCTGAAGGAGATTCAACTTTAATTACTTCAGCTCCCAGATCAGATAGAAATGTTCCCACTAAGCCAGGTCCAAGGAGTGAGTTTTCTAGAACTTTTAGACCTTTTAATAAATCATTTCCGCCCATATGTAAAGTCTCTCCGATGTTTCTTGAATCGACAAGCCGAAACACATCTAATTTTCTAAATCTAAAAAACAACTTTTTTTAGAGTCAGGATTTAATTGTTTTCGGTTACGGTGCGATAATTGAATTTGACTTGGAGGTGTCAATTGTCCCCTATCGTTATTCTTGCTGGTGCACGAACTCCCATTGGTCGTCTACAGGGAGGGCTCAAATCAGTTTCAGCTACCGATCTTGGTGCTAATGCTATAAAAGCTGCCTGCAATCGGGCTGGAGTTGAACCTACTCAAATTGATTTCTCTTACTTAGGAAATGTTATTTCAGCTGGAATTGGGCAAGTTCCTGCCCGTCGTGCGGCTGTTGATGCAGGGATCCCAATGACATCTCCTTCGACTTTACTTAATAGAGCTTGTCTTTCTGGAATGCACGCTATTCATTTAGCAAGCCAAATGGTGCGCCTTCAAGAAGCTGACATTGTTCTGGCTGGTGGAATGGAGTCGATGACCAACTCTCCATACATGATCTCTGGGGCAAGGTCTGGCTTAAGATTCGGCGACAGCGAACTTATCGATTCGATGCTTTTTGATGGTCTCACATGCACGATTGAAAATTGCTCTATGGGTGAAGCAACTGACCGATTTGCTGAAGAGCTTGGCATTTCGCGTCAGGACCAAGATACGTTTGCTGCTCAATCACATCAGCGTGCTGCGAAAGCGCAAAAAGATGGTCTTCTTAATGAGGAAATTTGCACTGTTGAAATTCCTCTGAGAAACGGGGACAATCTGACTGTTAAAGATGATGAGGGAATTCGTCAGGATGCCGATTTTGAATCTATGTCTCGTCTTTCTCCAGCTTTTACTAAAAATGGCACAATCACTGCTGGGAATGCGTCACAAATTTCAGATGGTGCTGCTGCGGTAATAGTGACAACAATGGACAAGGCAGAAGAAATAGGTATAGAGCCTGTCGCTGAAATAGTGGCTCACGGGCAAGTAGCAGGACCAGACACAAGTCTTCTTCACCAACCAAGCAGCGCGATCAATGTTGCATTGGACTTAGCTGGAATGAAAGTAAGTGATTTGGATCTTTTTGAAATAAACGAAGCATTTGCTGCTGTTGCACTTGCCTCTATGAGCCACCTTGGTCTGAGTGATGAAATTGTGAATGTGAATGGTGGGGCGATAGCTCTTGGACATCCAATCGGAATGTCGGGAACTCGAGTTGTTCTAACCCTCATTCACGAACTGCAACGCCGGGGCGGAGGTTTAGGCGCTGCCAGTCTTTGTGGCGGCGGCGGTCAAGGCGAAGCACTGATTCTGAAAGTTTAACAAATGAACGAAACCATTAAATCTGATTCTCCAATTGCAAATACAAAATATGGCGACGTCGCTGGACGCTTCAGAAACGGCGTGGAGTTGTTCGCTGGAGTTCCCTATGCATCACCTCCTATCGGAGATTTGAGATTTGCCGCCCCTGCACCTCTAGAAAGTTGGGAAGGCGTTAGGGATACGAAACGTTTCAGCCCCGCTTCGCCTCAACTTCCGGGGGAAGGGTTAACTGACCGATTTCCCGTAATTTGGGACGAAGACTGTTTGTATCTAAATGTTGTAACCCCCGCATCAGATGAGAAAAAACGGCCTGTCTACGTTTGGATACATGGAGGCGCTTACAGGAGAGGTCAAGGTGGAGTTGCGTGGTATGACGGAACTTCTTTCGCATCGCGAGGTGATGTGGTTGTTGTAACAATCAACTACCGTTTAGGAGCTTTTGGTTTTACAGAACTAGGAAAACATTTTGGAGAAAAATTCTCTTCTTCAGGCTTAAACGGTTTTCTCGATCAAATAGCCGCTCTGCAATGGGTTAAAGAAAATATTGCCTCTTTTGGAGGAGACCCTGATCAGGTGACTGTTGGTGGAGAATCAGCTGGGGCTTTCAGCGTTGCTAATCTTCTCGCTTCTCCATTAGCGAAAGGGTTGTTTCACCGTGCGATCGCTCAGAGTGGGGCTGCCTCTCACATACACGAACCTGACGCTGGGGCTGATATAGCCTCGGAACTATTGAAAGCTTTAGGAAATCCGACTTCGGAAGAAATCTTAGATTTACCCGCAATTGAAATTCTTGAAGCGCAGGAAGCTCTAATTGAAAAATGGGGATTTGCAGCTAGAGGTGTTCAACCCTTCTATCCAGTCTGGGGTCACGAAGCTCTGCCCGAGGCTCCAATAGACCTGATCAATAATGGATCTGCAAGTGATATACCGCTTCTTATAGGTACCAATGAAGATGAAATGTCTCTATATGGTTTTACCGACCTCGATGAGAGAACTCTTTTTCGATACGTGGAAAGAATTGTTGAGAACCCTAAAGAAGTAATTGATTCATACCGGAAAAGAGTTGGTGATGATTCTGGTTGGTTAGCGTGCGCCATCGGGAGCGATTGGGTGTTTAGAATTCCTGCTATTCGGTTAGCTGAAACAAGAGAAAAGCATGACGGTAATACTTGGATGTATCTTTTCTCGTGGGATTCAAGAGCTTTCGAGGGCAGGTTCGGCTCTGCTCATTCTCTCGAATTGCCTTTCACCTTCAACACGCTTGAGCGTGCTGGTGTGGATATTTTTATAGGAGAAGGAGAGCTTCCAACCCATGTTGCTGAAGCCATGCACGATGCTTGGATTTCTTTTATTAGAGATGGGAATCCTTCTACTGCAGTTCTGGGTGAGTGGCCTACTTATACAACTGAGAATAGAGCTGTTATGGAAATAAACGATCTTTGTGATCTTCTAATTGATCCACAAAGTGAAGAACGTTCCCTGTGGGATGGTGTCAGATGAGTGACTCCAAGCGCGTTCTTGTTATGGGTGGCACCCAATTTAACGGTCTGGCTCTTGTACACGAGTTAGTTAGATCAGGTCATGATGTGACAATACTTAATAGAGGACAAACTGAGGCCCCACTCCCCGACGGAATAACTCGCCTGAAAGCTGATCGAAGTGACCCCGACCAGATTCGTAATGTTCTTAATGGACTCGATTTTGATGTTGTGCAAGATATGACTGCTTATCATCCTGAGGATGTAGCGCTGATGGTTGAAATTTTTTCAGGAAGAATTGAGCACTATATTTTTGCGAGCTCGACAGTAATTTACGAAGCGACTGATGTTTTACCTATAACTGAAAATCATCCTAAAGAAAGAGGTGACCCTCAAATTGAGTATGGGCTGCACAAGTTGTTGTGTCAGGACATTCTTGACGAAGCATATGAAAATGGCTTTCCGTCTACGACAGTTGCTTTCGCGATGGTTTATGGACCTAGAAACATTATTCCTGATCGTGAACAAAGGATGTTCGCCCGGATGGAGTTGGGAAGACCGATTTTAATCCCAGGAGACGGATCTACTGTCAGTCAAGTTGGTCATGTTGACGATCAGGCAAGTGCCCTTGAATCCCTGATGTGTAAACCTGTCAGTTTCGGTCGTCTCTATAATCTCACTGGAAATAGTTTTCAATCTGATATTGATTATGTAGAAACTACTGCTGATTCAATAGGGCAAAATGCCGAAATGCGTTTTATACCGTCTGAGATAATGGAGCGACTCTGGGATGGCGAGATTGAATTTGATTCAGCATCTAACAGCAAGGTCAAAGTGGATATCAGAACCAGTGAAGAAGCTTCACGGAAACAGGCTGCTATTCGTCATCGTTTTCGTTTTACAAGTGTCATTCCCAGATTGGCTCCAAATATTCACCGTTGGGACCGGGACGTAATGTTCAGCATCGATGCCATTTGCAAAGACACCGGCTGGGAGCCGAAACATAATCTGTCAACAATGGCTTCCCAAACCTATAAATGGCATCAAGAAAGTGGTGGTCGAGAATTTGATTGGTCTTATGAAGACCAAATACTCGGTCTGATCTCTTAATTATTAGTAACAGGAAAGTGGCAGGCCACGAAATGATCTTCGCCTACCTGCTGCATTTCAGGTTCTTTATCTTCACATATAGCTTGTGCAGATGGACATCTGGTTCTGAACCGACAACCTGTTGGAGGATTTATAGGTGATGGCATGTCGTCACCTATTGCTGATTCAGACACATCAACTGTAGAAGCAGGTTCAGGCGCTGACGCCAACAAGACCCGAGTATACGGGTGTGCCGGTAAAGAATAAATAGTGTCGGAACTTCCAATCTCACAAATTTTTCCGAGATACATCACTACCACCCGATCACTGACGTTCCTAACTACTGATAGATCATGGCTTATAAATAAAAGCGTCAAACCATACTTATCTTTCATTTCCTCTAAAAGATTTAGTATCTGAGCTTGAACGGAAACGTCAAGAGCGGAAACAGGCTCATCGCAAATAAGAATTTCAGGATCTAAAGCAACAGCTCTGGCTATAGAAATCCGCTGACATTGCCCACCAGAAAACTCATGTGCTCTTCGATTTGCTGCTATTTCAGGGTCAATACCAACAGATTCAAGAACCTCGTCAACCCTGTCTTGGATTTGTTGTGCGCTCATGCCTTTGGGCCAGATAGTTAGTCCTTCTTTAACTACTTCGCGGACTATTCTTCGGGGATTAAGGGAAGAAATAGGATCTTGGAAAATCATCTGCAATTTAGGTCTTACTTTTCTAAGTGCATCTCCCTTTAAGCCTGTGAGTTCAATTGAGTCCCCCTCCGAAGTGACGATCACACTGCCTGACGTCGGCTTGGGAAGTTGCACTATAGACCGAGCAGTTGTGGACTTACCACATCCTGATTCCCCAACAATTCCAAGTGTTTCGCCTTTTTTGACGTCAAAGCTGACATCAGAGACTGCATGAACGATTTCGTTCCGACCTACAGAAAATTCCATTACTAGGTTCTCAACACTTAGAACTATGTCATCATCATCACGCAACTGAGTCACTCCGCTACCAGCCATCAGAGCTCTCCTAAATCTCTGCGAACTGCGGACGTTTCAAATTCTTTCATATCTAAACCTGCGGGTGTGTAACCCGCATTCTGATTAGCCTCTCTAGCTTTGATACCTTCCGGTGTGCCAACAGGATTATGACATGCGCAAAAGTGCCCTTCTTCTTGCTCAACTAGTGGCGGCATCTCAGTTAAACACTCACTAGTGGAATAGCGGCATCTCTGAACAAATGGGCAACCTATAATTTTGCCTATTACCTCTGGCGGTTTACCGGGGATAGGAACGAGTCTCGTATGGCTTGGAGTGTCGATCCTCGGTATTGTTGCGTTCAGAGCTTCCGTGTAGGGGTGTAGTCCATCACATTCGAAAAGAGTAGGAGTTGGAGCCTCTTCCATCGTTCGACCTCCGTACATGACCATGATTTCATCTGTGCGACCTTTCACGACTCCAAGGTCATGCGTTATGAGAATCATCGACATGCCACGCTCTTTGCGAAGGTCATCTAAAAGATCCAAAATATGCTTTTGGACTGTGACGTCTAGAGCAGTTGTGGGTTCATCTGCTATTAGAAGCCTTGGTCCGCATGCCAAAGCTATGGCAATCACAACTCTTTGTCTGAGACCCCCAGAAAGTTCATGTGGATATTGTCGTAGCCGTTTAGCAGGTTCTGGAATTCCTACCTGTTCAAGTAAATCTCCAGCTTCGGCCATAGCTTCACTGCGACTTCGGTTCATGTGAACACGCAGTGATTCAGCAATCTGTTCACCTACGCGTTTAACCGGGTTCAAAGAAGTCATCGGGTCTTGAAAAATCATGGTCATTTCGACACCCCAGAAATGTTTTTCTTTCTTTCCAGCGATTCCTCTTAAGTCTCTTCCGTCAAATTTCATTGAACCTTCCACTTGCGCATAAGAAGGCAAAAGATTCATCAGTGTTTTGGCGGTAACAGATTTACCGGATCCGGATTCACCTACGATTCCTATTGATTTCCCGGGTTCAAGATCAAATGAAACTCCGTCGACGGCGCGCACAGAGCCTTGTTCAGTTAAAAAACTGACATGAAGATCTTCAACAGAAACTAATGGCGCAGACATTATCAACCTCCACCAATTCCTATTTCACGCACGTCAAAGAAATCTCTCAACCTGTCACCTGCATAGTTGAGTGACATCACTGTTAAAAACATTATTCCTATAGGAAACATTGAAACCCATGGCGCTTTTTGAAGAGTTCTAGAAGCAGACCCCAAAACAATCATCTTTCCCCAAGAAAATCCTTCTTCAACCGAAAGTCCTAAAAATGCAAGCCCTCCTTCTCCGACTATCGCCAGGGCCATACCTAAAAACGCCAGGGCTCCCATTGGGATAGTCACATTAGGAAGAATTTCTCGAATCATGATCCTCCGATTGGTGGATCCTAGAATTCTTGCTGCCGACACGAACTCTCTTTCAGCGGTAGCAATTGTGATTGCTCGCGCTAAACGTGCAATTGGCGCAACACCTACGACTCCAACTGTTAAACAAACAACTGCGAGTGTCTGACCTAGAAGCGAAATAATCAAAAGTGCGAGTACCAAACCTGGGAAAGCGAAAAGTATGAAAATTATGATAGAGAGGAATTTGTCGGTCGCACCTTTGAAAAAACCAGCGACGATCCCTATGGGTCCCCCAACGGCGAATCCAAAAACTATCGCGAAAAAACCTACAGTGAGAGAAATTCTAGATCCCCAAATTGTTCTAGAGAACATGTCTCGACCATTGGTATCAGTACCGAACCAATTATCCCAGTTTGGAGGATCAAGTCGCCCCCCCGCTCCTGTCTGATCCGGATCAGGAATGGGCAAAATAGGCGCTAAGAAAGCTGCCATAACTACCAAAACCATCCATCCGATGGAAACCCAAAAACCAAAACCGATTTTGCGTTTATCCATTTTCTCATTTTCCAGATCGGACAAATCTAGATTCTCACGGTTATCAGGTTTCACGGCTTACCCTCGGATCAATAACAGAATAAAAAATGTCAACAATGAAGTTGATTGCTATGAACGATGACGAAATTATAGTGACTAATCCGAGTACAAGCGGAAAATCATCCCTAATCACGGCTTCAACAAAAGTTCTTCCCAATCCCGGGATTACAAAGATCTGTTCAACAACCAATGCTCCGCCTATTAGTCCACCAGTACTTAAACCAAAAACTGTCACCAAAGAGAAAAGCGAAGGTCGTAGAACGTGGCGAAACATTATCCAACCATCCGAAAGTCCTTTAGCTTTTGCCATAAGAACAAAATCTTCCTGCAAAGTTGTTATCAGATCTGTTCTTAATAGACGAAAGTACGTAGCGGCTAAAGGAAGAGCTAGCGTCATCCCCGGCAGAACAGTCGATCGTAATCGAGTGAAAAAGTCGTCATCTTCGTACCGGCTTGGGAATATCTGCCATTTGACTACAAATAAGTAGAAAAGGATCACACCAAGTGCAAAATTTGGTAGGGAAATGAAACCAAAAGAAGAGACTGTAGCTGATTTATCGAATACACGATTTGCTTTATAAGCAGCCCTGATAGCAGCAGGAACCGCGATTACAAGAGCAAAAATTTCTGCAACTACCATAAGAAATATTGATTTTGGTATTCGGTTTCCAATGATTGTAGTAACGGGCATTGAGTTTTTGAATGAAACCCCGAGGTCACCTTGAACAACATCTCCAACCCACCTCACGTAACGAACAGGTAGAGGATCATTCAAGTGGTACTTTTCTCTCGCCGCTTCTACAACTTCGCAGTCACCTACGTCTGTCCCTCCCTGACCTGAAACGTCTTCAATCTCTCCTGCACTAACAGCATCACAATCAACTGAAGCAACAAAACCAACGACATTGAACAACGGGTCACCCAAATAGTTCATCGCTGCAAAAGCTAAAAAAGTCGCTGCGATAATCACAGAAACCATTTGTGCTATGCGCTTTAAAAAAAAACCCATTTCCCCCACCCATGGTCAAGATAGATACGTAGAAGTTCGATGTTAGCGCTGACAAAGACTAAATCTCCATCCGCTTATAAAGAAAAAATAAAAGGGCGGCTGACATAGTCAGCCGCCCTTAAATCATTGAGTTTGACTCTAATTACTCTTCAAACCACATGGTGGAGTAACTTCCGTATCCGCCACCAGTTCCTCGACAATATGGCTCTGTCCCATCAGGGAAGGTGAAGTCACAAGCTCCCCTTACCTTGGGATCATAAGTTGCATTCCACAAAGTGTGAGTAAGCATCACATATGTGTAGCTTTCCTGCACATTTACGGCAACGTCTTTCCAAGCTTGAACAACCGCATCACGATCGGTATTGCCTCGTGCTTCGAAAATAATCTCGTCACGTTCTGGTGAGCAATAACGCGGCCAGTTAAGTGACAAAAATCCGATTGCGTCACAGACGATCCATACACCATCACCATCCGGGTTACGAGCTCCCATCTGTCTCCAGGTTAGGAAGTCGAACTGACCGATTGCTGTCTGCGTTATGTGATCATCTTGCAAAAGCATGTCTTTAGTTACGTTGAAGTAAGGCTCATACCCTGCGGCAAGAACATCAAATATTCGATCCTGAATAACCGATGGACCTGAGTACTGGAATTCCATATTGATCTTTCCATCACTGCAGTTGTCAGGATTATCCCCACAATATTCTGCAACTAGCGGAGCAGCCATTTCTGGCATATCTGCCTCCTGCTTAACATCAGGATTATGGAAAATCGACTCTGGTGGGAACCAAGAGTCAGCTGACCTTAGCTCACCTTGACCTATGAATTCCAAATAGTCGGCCTTAGCAGTTGCGTAAGTCAAAGCTTTTCGTGCACGAATGTCATCGAATGGAGCCTTTGAGGTATTCATCATCGCAAATGTCTCCTCACCAAGGTCTTGTTCGACAACCTGATATCCGTCATCTGCTAGATCTCTCAGGATCATAGCTGCATCAATACTTGATGTGGATACACCATCAAGGTCACCTGCCGACATTGCTCCTGCACCAAGTTCACTATCTGTGTAAACATAGAACTCTATTGCATCGAGAAGAACTTCTCCCGCTGCCAAATGGTCGTTGTACCACCAATTAGGGTTCTTAACCACACGGGTCATCAAGTCCTGCTCACGGCTGTCCATCATGAACGCTCCGGTACCTACAGGCATCTGGTTCAAAGTTGGATCGTCGAGAGCTGCCTGCATATAAGCGAGTGAAGGAATGTAGCCGAGCTGGG
>TARA_B110000014_G_scaffold123710_1_pt1 | contig 14293 bp, 9 predicted proteins | sample TARA_B110000014 | Tara Oceans TARA_B110000014 (sample SAMEA4396468) | marine metagenome | biome: Westerlies Biome; feature: [MES] marine water layer (ENVO:01000295) within the mesopelagic zone...; material: water (ENVO:00002006), including particulate matter (ENVO:01000060) such... | reverse complement strand
CAGGTAGGTGCAGGGATTCTACTTACAATGGTACTTGGCGGTATAATTCTACAATGGTTAGAACCAGGCGAAATATCTAAGAATGACAATCCTTATTGGTGGGCCATAGTAACAATGACCACGGTTGGTTATGGTGACTTTTCTCCAGCAACACCAGCTGGAAGAATGTTTGCTGTTATAATTATGTTCATTGGTATTTCACTTGTGTCATTGCTAACAGCATCTATTTCTTCTATTTTTGTTGCACAAAAAATTCGGGAGGGTAAGGGTTTGGAACAATTAAACTTGAATGATCATTTAATCTTGTGTGGATGGAATCCTAATGGAGGTCGAGTATTAGACTCTATTCAACATCTAAGTGGTGGTAAGAAAAAAGAATTAGTTCTTATTAACGAAATGAATGAGGAAGATGTCACCCAACTCAAGAATAGATATCAACAATTAAATATACATTTCGTTTCGGGTGATTTCACTCAGGAAGAAATATTAAATAAGGCCAGTATTTTTGAAGCAAATACTGTTATCGTTATACCGAATACTACGGGTTCCGAAGTTGCAACTTATGATGAGAAAACCATTTTTGCGACGTTAACAATTAAAAGTATGGATCCAAATATTCGTGTGGTTGCCTATTTATTAGATCGAGAAAATTTAACGCATATAAAGAGAGCAGATGCAGATGAAGTGGTCGTTGGAGATGATTTTAGTGCACATATATTAGCTTCTCATGTAGTTGACCCAGGAATACCACAGATTGCTAACCAATTAATTGAGAGTAATTCCAATTCGCGTTTTAGACGAGTAGAGATTCCAATGGAATTTATCAGTCAATCTTATAGTGATTTGTTTGATTATTATCGGAAATTAAATGGTTCACTATTGATTGGTGTTTTTGCTGAGGATGAAAATCTTGGGATAGGTGCAATTCTGTCTTCGGATGCTTCAGCTCTTGATTCTTTTATTGAAAGAAAATTAAAAGAAGGAGGGATAAATCTACAGGAAGAAAGCAAAATTAATGTAGTGATTAATCCAAGCAAAGACTATACTATTAAAGAAGGAGAGCGGGCTATAATTATACCGTGAGTTTATAATGAATAATAATCAATTAAATCAATTTCAGATTTTTGATGATCTAAATGATGATCAAATAAGTCAATTTCATTCAGCTCTTAAAGAAGTAACAATAGATAAAGGCAAAAAATTTATTACGGAAGGAGAGCAGGGAGACTCCATATATCTATTATTAAGTGGTAGTGTTGAGATCAACCAAGCACTTACACTTTCTATGAATAAAGGAGAATCAGATAACCGTGAAAAAGCAATTTTAAAGCTTACAAGCGAAATGCATCCTCAGTTTGGTGAAATGTCAATATTTAATGAAGGTGATCGAAGAACAGCGAATGTTCGAGCAGAAACAACCTGCACTTTAGCACGTTTAGATAAATCGGCTCTTTATTCAATTTGCGATGCAAATCCTGAGATTGGTTATAAAGTGATGCGAAACCTTGGCCGAATCATATCGGGTAATCTTGTAAAAGCCAATCAAAATGTTTTAAAGTTAACAACCGCATTTTCATTAATATTAGATCGTTAATTTTTATGCGCATCACCTATAGATAAAATCAAACTTTAATTTAATATGTCAAAAACAAAACTTGACAAATCTTATAATTGGAATGAGCTTGAAGATCATTGGTATCAACACTGGTTGGCAAACGATTATTTCAAAGGTGATTCCAATTCTAATAAAGAATCCTACTCCATAGTCATTCCTCCTCCTAACGTAACAGGAATGTTAACGATGGGTCATGTCCTAAATAATACAATCCAAGATGTTCTTATACGTAAGGCCAGAATGGAAGGTAAGAATGTTTGCTGGATTCCTGGCACGGACCATGCATCAATTGCAACTGAAACAAAAGTTGTAACTATGTTGGAATCTGAAGGGATTGATCTTGAAAGTTTATCAAGAGATGAGTTTTTATCTCATGCCTGGGAATGGAAAGAAAAATATGGTGGAATAATAATTAACCAACTAAAAAAACTTGGTTGTTCTTGTGATTGGGATCGTGAACGATTCACAATGGATGCAGGTTATTCAAAAGCAGTACTTGAGTCTTTTGTTCAGTTATATAATAAAGGGTTAATATATAAAGGTCATAGATTAGTTAATTGGTGCCCGGTCTCGAAATCAGCAATAAGTGATGAAGAAGTAATTCATAAAGAAAAAAATGGAAAACTTTGGCATTTTATTTATCCTATATCTAATTCAGATGACTGTTTGATAGTAGCAACAACGAGACCAGAGACAATGCTTGGAGATACTGCATTAGCTGTCCATCCTGAAGATAATCGATACAAACATTTGATTGGGAAAACGATTACACTTCCTTTGGTAGGTCGAAAAATACCAATAATAGGAGATGATTATGTCGATCCTGAATTTGGGACGGGTTGTGTCAAAGTGACACCGGCTCATGACCCCAATGATTTTTTAATTGGTGAGCGTCATAGCTTAGAATTCATAAATATTATGAATGAAGATGCATCTATGAATTCGAATGTTCCGAATAAATATCAAAAACTATCAAGAGAAGAAGCAAGAAAAGCAGTGGTTGGCGATATGAAAAACGAAGGAAGACTTGATAAAGTCGAAGATTATACGAATAACATCGGATATTCCGAACGTGGGAATGTTCCCATCGAGTCTTATTTATCAGATCAATGGTTTTTAAAGATGGATAGTTTAGCTAAACCAGCATTGGAACTTGTTAATTCAAATAAAATAAATTTTCACCCCTCTCATTGGGTCAAAACCTATAATCATTGGATGAAAAATATTAAGGATTGGTGTATTAGTCGTCAACTTCGTTGGGGACATCAAATCCCAGTTTGGTATCTTAATAGTGACCCGAGTCAAATACATGTATCTGTAGAGGGACCTGATGATCCAGATAATTGGACACAAGATAATGATGTATTAGATACTTGGGCCTCATCGTGGCTTTGGCCTTTTGCGGTTCATGATTGGCCTAACTCCGATGAGAACTTAGATACTTTTTACCCTACAAATGCATTGGTCACTGGTCCAGATATTATCTTTTTTTGGGTTGCACGAATGATTATGGCAGGTCATGAATTTTTAAATGATATTCCATTTAAAGATGTGTATTTTACTTCAATCCTTAGAGATGAAACCGGTAAGAAGTTTAGTAAATCTCTAGGTAATTCTCCTGACCCATTTGATTTATTTAAAGAATATGGTACAGATGCAACACGATTTGGTACAATGTTAATGGCACCTCAAGGTTTAGATGTTTTATTCTCAAATGATCGATTAGAGATTGGTAGAAATTTTATGAATAAACTTTGGAATGCTTCTCGCTTTGTACAAATGAATTTAGATGAAGAAGATATAATAACAACTAATTTAGATGAACTGAGTCTAGATCTTCCTGAAAAGTGGATAATTAATCGCCTGAATCAAACAGCTCTAAAAGTTAATAAAGAATTAGAAAAATTTAGATTTAATGAAGCTGCTAAAGCTATATATGAGTTTACATGGAGTGATTTTTGCGACTGGTATATTGAAATTGCAAAAACCAGGTTTTATGGAGTTGATAAACAAAAAGCAAAAGAGTCTCAGGCTGTTTGTATTTTTGTAATTAAAGGTATCTTAACATTACTTCATCCTTATGCGCCGTTCATCACAGAAGAAATATGGTCTTATTTTAAAAATGATACGGATAAAGATCTCATAGTATCTCCATGGATAAAAGGTGATAAGTCTCACCAAGATATTAATGCTGATGATTCAGTAGATTTATTAAAGCAAATAGTAACTGCGGTTAGAACAATTAGAAGTAGTATGAATGTACCTCAAGACAAAAAAGCAAATGTTTTAATACGAGGTGTAGGTGAAAATAGGTCAAAAATTGAAGCGTTTGAAAATATTATCATAGCATTAGGAAGAATTGATAAATTGACTTTAGCGGATGAAATAGAAAAGCCATCGCAAACTGCAACTGCAGTAGTCCAAAAGATGGAGCTATTTGTTCCACTTAAAGGATTAATAGATTTAGATCAAGAAATGGAGCGTCTTTCTAAACGAATGAATGAACTTTCAGGCCATCTTGAAAACACAGAAAAAAAATTAGCAAATAAAAATTTTGTTGATCGGGCTCCTGATAATGTGGTTAAGCACGAAAACCAAAAATTGCAGGACATGACAGCTGAATTTAATCTCGTAAAAGCAAACTTGGATATGTTACAATGAAAAAGATTATCGGAATACTTATAGCTTCATCTTTACTAATTGCTCAGTCAAAAAATGCAACAATGACAATGTATAAGGATGGTTTTGGGCTTGTTAAACAACCTGTATCTTGGGATGTTGCTCTTGGACAAGATACAATATCATGGGATCTTTTGCCTGTAGGATTGATTAAAGATTCCCCTTTTCTTACCCTGCAAAATGGCATAGTAAATATGCAGCGATTAAATCAGGATGTTTTCTATTTTTCTGAGTATTTAAATAATTTTCTAGGTAAAGTTATTCAAGTCGAATTAATCAATGGAACTTCTTTTAAAGGTACGTTAGTTGAAATGCGTGGAGATAATATTACTATTACTCAAAAAAGAACAACAATATCATTTAACCGAGATAGAGTAGATTATATAACAGTACCAGGAAAGCCAAACAATGCTATTTTCAAACCTTCTTTAACTTGGGTAATATCACCATATAAAAGATCAGGTAGTGTTACCGGAAACCTAATATATTTATCAAAAGGTTTTGACTGGGATGCCACCTATAGGCTTATTTTAGATGAGTCGGGTAACGTTGCTGAATTTTTGGCTGAGGCATATATTAAAAATAATAGCAATTTAGATTTTATTGATCTATCAATTCAATTAGTTGAAGGGAAGCTAAAGCAAAATGGAAATATGAGTACTCCTCCTATAATGATGCGTTCAATTTCTGAAAGTGAAAAAAATTCAGAAATGAAAGAGGATCCCTTAGGAGATTATCATATCTATTCATTAGGAAATAAAATCAATTTAAAAGGGGAAGAAAGTATTACAACACGTCTTTATTCTTCTAGAGAAGTCTCGTTTGAAAAAACTTATTTATTTGAGAATGATGAAAAAAGTCAAAAAGAAGAGCCCCTTGGAATTGAATATCAAATCTCGAATACGAAAGAAAATAATTTGGGAGTACCATTGCCAAAGGGGAAGATTCAACTCTATCAATCATCATCAAGTGGAAATATTGAGTATGTTGGAGAAGATGAGATTCGACAGGTACCAAAAGGAGCTAATGCAACAATTATATCTGGCCGAGCTTTTAACGTTGTAGGTAAACGCAAAGTTTTAAATTATGATAGACAAAGAAAAAGTGAAGAAGGTACTATAAGTATTGAAGTATCAAATACCCTTTCGAAAGATATTAAAGTTCGCTTAATTGAACATATATATGGTGATTGGGTTATACGAGATGCTTCAGCAAATTATAGAAAAGAAGATGCTTCAACTATTCACTTCCCTTTAATGATTCCTGCAAATACTTCAAAAATTATTACTTATACCTATCGTAAGGAATGGAAGTAATTGGTTGTGCCTGAAAAGGCTTTATCTCTTTCTTCATCAATCAAATCATTAAAAGGCATCGGCGCTACCAGATCTGATGCTTTTTCTGCGATTGATATTTTTTCCGTTTTAGATCTTATTAGTTATTACCCCAGGAAGTATCTAGATCGTTCAACGGTTCTTCCTATCTCAAAACTAAAGGTCAATCATGATGCTACTATAATTGGAAAAGTAGAAGCAGCCGGAATGAGGCGAGGAAAGCGTCGTCAATATTTTCAAGCTGTATTATCTGATGGCAAGGGTATGGTGACACTGACTTGGTTCAATGGAGCTCGATATATCAATAAATCTATTTCTGTTGGAGATCGTCTAGCGGTTAGTGGTAAAGTAGATTTTTTTAATGGTCATCAAATGGTACATCCTGAATATGAGAAATTAAAAAATGATGAAGACCCAGTGAATTCAGGGCAAATTATACCTCTTTATTCAATTCCTGCTGAACTTAATAAGGCTGGAATAGATAGTAGAAATATTCGACGAATGATTCAAACAACTTTTAATCAATTAAAAGATGTCCCTGACCATTTTTCTGACAGTTTTAAAAAAGAGTATAGATTAACAGCTCTTGATTCAGCTTTAAGAAATATTCATTTTTCTAAATCTGAAGAGAAACTGAATGAAGCGATTAATCGCTTAAAGTTTGATGAACATTTTTTTCTTCAATTGCTTATGGCTATTCGTAAATCCTCTTCAAAAAAAATAGGAACAAAAGCATTAAATAAAATTGGTCCAAAATATAAAATTATTTCTGAAAACCTTGATTTTGAACTTACGAATGCACAAAAAAAAGTTATAAAAGAAATAAAATCTGATTTAGCTGAACCTTTCTCAATGAATCGTCTTTTGCAGGGTGATGTTGGTTCGGGAAAGACGATTGTCTCTATTTTAGCTACAACAATTGCAGTTGCAAATGATGCACAAGTAGCTATAATGGTACCCACAGAAATTTTAGCTCGCCAACATTATGAATCTTTCAAAAAGCATTCTGAAACTGCTCACATGACTTGTGCGCTTCTTGTTGGAGGTACACCGGCAAAAGAACGAGGTAATATTTTAAATGCGCTAGAGAGCGGTCAAATTAATATTATTATTGGGACTCATGCTCTCATTCAGAAAGATATTATTTTTAAATCTTTAGGTTTTTGCATTATTGATGAACAACATCGGTTTGGTGTAAGTCAAAGGGGTACGCTATTATCCAAGGGTTCAAATCCGCATTTATTAGCGATGACGGCAACGCCAATACCTAGAACCCTAGCAATTACTTACCACGGTGATATGGATCTATCAATAATTGATGAGATGCCAAAGAATAGAGTTCCGGTTGTAACTAAAACAGTGAATGAAAGTAGACTAAAAAAAGTTTATCAATTCATGGATGATGAAGTTTTAGAAGGAAGGCAGTGTATGGTTGTGTATCCACTAGTTGAAGAATCAGAAAAGTCTGATTTAAAAGCTGCAGTTGAAATGCACTCTCATTTGTCAGAAAAAATATTTCCTAAATTAAAAGTAGGACTCTTGCATGGTAAAATGAAAAAGGTAGAAAAAGATGAGATCATGACTAGTTTTAATCAAAATAAAATTAATATTCTTATTTCAACAACGGTGATAGAAGTTGGAATAGACATCCCCAATGCTACGGTTATGCTAATTGAGCATGCAGAGAGATTTGGACTTACGCAACTTCACCAACTTCGAGGTCGAGTTGGCAGGGGGTCTGAAAAAAGCTATTGTATTTTGGTTCATAGGAAAATTACAGAAACTTCAAAAAATAGACTTAGGATTATGGAATCTACCAATGATGGTTTTAAAATTTCTGATGAAGATTTAAAAATAAGAGGCCCCGGCGAGTTTTTTGGTATACGTCAAAGTGGATTTTTAAAATATAAAATTGCAAATATGGTAACAGATGGTCCAATTCTAAGAAATGCAAGAACTGCAGCTTTTGCTTTGGTAAAAAAAGATTCTACTTTAAGCCAGCAAGAACATAATAAAATTCGAAGTCGATTAGTAAATGAATATCAAGACAAACTTCAAAATGTAAATATTTCATGATTTATTAGTTTTTTTAATTTAGTTACTATTTAACGTAATTTTGTTGGCTGATTACGAAACAATTTTTATTAAAATAATTATAACTTATTTAAGAGGAAGAGCATGACCGAAGAACAATTAAAAAAAGAAGATCAACTATTTATTCACCTTGTAAACACATTTGTACAGAGTGCTTGGATTTCATTAGGAAAGGTTAAAAATCCAGTATCTGATAAAATGGAAAGGAACTTAGATCAAGCTACTTATTATATAGATTTATTGGATATGCTTCAAACAAAAATGAAAGGTAATCTTAGCGAGTGGGAAGAACAGTTTATAATTCATAGTCTAAGTGAGCTAAAACTAAATTTTATTGACGAGCAAAAAAAGTCATCTGAAGAAGATAAAATTGATGAAGATAAAGAATCAACGCCACCAGTAAAAAAAGAGAAACCTAAAGCAAACAAGAAGACAAAATCATCAAAGAAGTCATCAAAAAGTAAGAAAGAAAAATAAAATTGATTCATAAAGATTTCATTCAATTAAACCGTTTTGTTGCCGTAGTAACGCTCGGTCTTTCATTCTTAATATATCTATTAACTATGGCGGATACAGTCCCTTATTGGGATTCAGGTGAATTTATTGCGACTTCATTTATTTTAGGAGTTCCTCACCCTCCTGGAAGTCCATTATATTTGATTATTGGTCGTATCTTTTCTATGATTCCATTTAATCCTGACATTGCATTTCGTATCAATCTTATTTCTCCAGTAGTCAGCTCTTTAGCTGTTATGTACTTATATCTTGGTAGCGTCAAATTAATATCAAATTACAGAGGTAAAATACAAACTCAAATAGATGCATTAATTACTTTTGGAGGAGCCTTAGTTGGTTCGCTAACATTTGCATTTACCGATTCACATTGGTTTAATGCTGTTGAGGCAGAAGTATATGGATTTTCTACATTTTTTACAGCAATTGTAGTTTGGTTGATCCTTCATTGGGCAGAAAGAGCTAATGAAAAAGGAAATGAAAGATATATCTTAATTATTGCTTATATGATTGGATTAGCAACCGGTGTTCATCTACTAAATCTATTAGCACTTCCTTTTGTAGCACTTATTATTTATTTCAAAAAATATAAATTTTCTTTCAAAGGCTTTTTAATAACAACCTTGATAACTGGCTTGGTTTATTTAATTATTAATGTTGGTATTATTAATGGAACTCCAAAGCTTGTTAATGCTATTGGTTTATCAATGACTATTTTACTGGCTTTAGCCATTGTTGGCGCAATGGTCTACACTGTTTCAATAAAAAAAATTCAATATGCGCTAGCACTTACCTCTGTGGTCTTTATACTAATAGGTTATTCAACCTATGCTATGATATTTATTCGATCAGGTCAAAGCCCAGCAATTAATGAGAATGACCCATCTACTGTTTCACGTGCGATTGCTTATATGGAAAGAGAACAATATGGTCAAATGTTCCAATTTCCAAGACGATTTGATGGTTTGCCATCAAAACATGAAGCTGTAGGTAGACCTACAAGTGGAAGAGAATATTCTCCCTCTCAAGATAGGAAATACAAAACGTATCGTTTAGATAAGCAATGGAATTATTTTTGGAGCTATCAAGTAAAAAAAATGTATTGGCGGTATTTTTTATGGCAGTTTGCAGGAAGAGGGCCAAGCACTGATAAATATGTAACAGCTTACGGCGCCACGACTGACCAAGATGGTGTAGATTGGTTTCAATTTGGTTTTCCACTGGCTTTTCTTTTTGGCCTCTGGGGAATGTTCTTTCATTTTCAAAAAGATAGAGAGCAGGCTTTTTCTGTATTGAGTCTTTTTCTTATGACGGGTCTTGCTATTATAATCTTTGTTAATCAAGATAATCCTCAGCCTAGAGAAAGAGATTACTCTTATGTGGGTAGCTTCTTCGCCTTTGCAATGTGGATCTCAATCGCTGTATCGGCACTTGGAGATTGGGTAAAAAAATATTTAAATAATAAACCCTATTCAAAAAATGTATTAATCGGAATCTTTTCATTCCTCTTATTAGCGATGCCAGGAATGATGTTAAGAGCGAATTATCATGAACATAATCGTTCTGATAATCGACTTGCCTGGGATTACAGTTATAATATTTTACAGTCTTGTGAACCGAATGCTATCATATTTACGAATGGTGATAATGATACTTTTCCACTTTGGTATTTACAAGAAGTTGAAGGTATTAGAAAAGATATTACGGTTGCAAATCTTAGTCTTTTAAATACTGAATGGTATATACGCCAAATACGTGATTCTCGTCGAGCAAATCAAAGTTCATCCGAGTTAGATCAATTTATAAACATGACGGATAGTCAAATTATAGATATTTCTTCTGGGCTTCAGCCTTGGAAGTCCAGGAATGTTCAAATCCCAACCCCTAAATCTGAAAAAAATAAAGATGGTTTTATAGAATGGCAAGTGAATCCTACTTTTGCTGGTGCTGCACTAATGGTAAAAGATATGATGATTTTGAAAATTATTTCTGATGCTAAATGGAAATATCCAATATATTTTGCTGTTACAGTACCTGCGAGTAATAGACTTGGTCTCGAGGATCATATTGAAATGGAAGGGTTAGTTTATCGCTTGCGTCCGCATAAAATAGATAAGCGAAACCCTATTAATGAGGAACGTATGTGGACGAACCTTATGTCGGGATCTAATTCTGATGTTTGGCAAAAAGATATTGAAGCAAAAGAGTGGTTGCAACTTGAAGGCGATATATGGTCAAAAGACTATAAACCTGGATATCTTTATAGAAATCTAGGAAGAGAAGATGTTTATTATTTTCCATCAACAAATATACGCCTCCTTCAAAATTTAAGAAGTGCTCATATGCAATTAGCTGCATATCATTATATGGCTTTTAAAGATTATCAAAATACTGATTCAGAAAAATCAGAAATGCACCGAAAAAAGGCTTTAGCTGTAATAGATAAAATGCAAGATGTTATACCAGAACGAACAATTCGATATGATGCTAAAGATCTTCACTATCAATTGGGACGTCTATATGGTGAATTGGGTAATAAAGAAGAATTAAAACGTATAATGGATATCCTCATGCAGAGGAGTGACCTTACAATTAGAGATAAGGTAGACTATGGTCAAGCGTATCTTTCACAATTAGATTCATTTAATGTAGGTAAAACTATTTTTGAAGGACTATATGAAGAATTTAAATCAATTGAAAATGGACAACGTCTAGTTTCACAAAATGAAATGCAAGAATGGAGAAATTACTTTACGCAGATTGTTTCTTCCTTGATTTTCACCTACAAAAAGTTAGATATGATTAATGAAGCAGAATTAGTAATCTCAGATTGGTTAAATAAAAACCCTAACGATCCGGTTGCTAAACAACTCCTTGAAGATTTAAAATTAGAATAATGTAAGTAGGTAAGAAGAGATTTTGGTTTAATCTCTTATGAAGTTAAATATGGAAAATCCAAAAGTATCTATTATTATTCCACATTGGAATGGAATTGATATTCTTACTGAGTGTTTGGAATCACTTACATTAACAGAATATGATAATTTTGAAATTATTGTTGTTGATAATGCATCAACTGATGGCAGTCCTGATTTAGTAACTTTAAACTTTCCTCAAATAAACCTAGTAGAAAATTCTGAAAATTTTGGCTATGCGGGTGGTTGCAATCGAGGAGCTAAGATAGCCAATGGTGAATATCTTGTTTTTTTAAATAATGATACAATTCAAGAGCCAAATTGGCTATTTCCACTAGTTGATTTTCTTAAATTGAATTCCAAAGTTGCAGCAGTTCAACCTAAAATTTTAAATTATTATGATCGTACAAAGTTTGATTATGCTGGCGGAGCAGGAGGCTGGCTAGATATTTTAGGGTTTCCTTTTGCTAGAGGGCGAATCTTCCAAGAATTAGAAGAAGATAATGGTCAATACGATAGTATGCGGCCAGTTTTTTGGACAAGTGGTACAGCATTTATGGTGAGAAAAGTTGATTTTGAATTGGTTGGGGGCTTCGATGAAAGCTTTTTTGCTCATCAGGAAGAGGTTGACCTTTGTTGGAAATTTCATCTGGTGAATAAAGAAACTTGGGCTATCCCAAGTAGTGTAGTTTATCATAAAAATGCGGTAACTCTACCAATGTTCTCTTTAAAGAAACAATATTTAAACCATCGAAATTCACTGCAAATGGTTCTTAGTAATTATAGTTTACCTTTAGCCTTATACATTTTGCCAATTAGATTTTCATTAGAATTTGTTGCATTGAGTTATGCCTTACTTAGAATGGATTTCAATCATGTATTTGGAATAATAAAATCATTATTATGGATCATTACACATCCATTTGCTATTTTGAAAAGGCGGAAGCATATAAAAACGATAAGAACAGTTAAGGATAAAAAAGTTTTATCTTGGCTATTTTGGGGTAGTGTGGTTTTTGATTACTATATAAGAGGTAAGAAAAGATCAATTGATATTATTAAAGAATAACTATTTTTTACTTAAACCGCGAATGTAAATATCTTTGTGTGCTGGATCCATCTCAGAAAGACGAAGCAACATTTCTTTTTGGCCTAATAAATTTAAACGGTTAACGAGTTTCTCCCTGTGAGCATTAATAAAATATAGTGTTCTTCCAGTTGGAAATTGGCGAAAAACAATTTCGAATCCTTCCATCATAAGTTTGAACTCATTTAATGCGTCATCGGGGTTGCCTTGATCAAAAAGATCCATGGCCACATAAAATGCAAAACGAGCTTCACGAAGGCCTTTATTGCCAGTAACTTCTTTTAATAATTGTACGCGAGAACTCCATCCTTTTGGATAATCAGAAGCCATACCTCTTAATGCGATTTCACGAGCTTGTCCATAACCATAATTACCACCATAAAACTCATAAGTATCCATCCATCCAGCTAAAATAGCATAAGCATAATATGCAAAAAAGCTACCTAATGGATCAAAAATAACTGGATCAAACTGTATTGAATTTCCACCATTGTAATGAAACTGAAGTGCCTTATCAAAATATCTGATATCTGACCCATCAGAGACCAATACTTGTGCATGAAAGGTTTCCATGCCACCTTTTTGAGCAACGCCTTGAAAAACAATAGATATATTAAGAGGAATATTTAGACCCTGAAATTTATCATCCCATAGTTGTCCTCCAAAGAAACGCCTTACTTCATCTCGAATTGATGAGACTTTTTGTCGTTCGCTAGCACGAAGAAGTCTATCATCTACTGTAACTTCAACTTTCCCAAATTGACCTATTAGTAATGATGATAAGATTAATAGTGAGATAAGAGTTCTCATAGATGGAAACTAAGGGAATTTCCTGACCAAAAAAAGTATCATCGGTTTAAATCGTGCACCACAATCGTTGGGGTTTTTTTGGTTGAGGAATAATGGGTAGATTTAAGTATGATTAACCGTGTGAGATTATTATTTATTTTTATTGGATATATTTATTCACAGGGCACCAGTGGGATTGATTCATTAAGCATTATTTCAGATAGTTGGTGTAAAGATTTACCACGTGCCATTTATGCGAGTCTTGAACCAGTACCTGTATCAAGTGAATGGTTTTTGGTTTATAAATTAGAAAATGATGTTTTTGCCATACATGAGCCACGCCAGTGGCAAGAGGTAATCTCTTATCTAATTTTAGGCAAAGAAAAAGCCCTGCTTTTCGATACGGGAAATGGTATAGGTAAAATAAGTGGAGTAGTGAATGAACTTACAAGCTTACCTGTGATTGTAATTAATTCACATACACATTTTGACCATATTGGTGGTAATTCAGAATTCCGAGATATTCTTGCAATGGATACGGATTATACCAAAAATAACTCTGGTGGATATTCCAATGAACTAGTTTGGGAAGAAGTATCAAAAGAAGCATTATGTGGTGCACTCCCTGATGATATAAATATCTCAACATATCATACACCCAATTTTAAAGTAAAAAAATTCATAAGGGATGGTTATAAAATCGATTTGGGCGGTCGTATTCTTGAAGTATTGAGCACCCCCGGGCATACACCTGATGCAATTTCAATTCTCGACTCAGACTTAGGACTACTTTGGGTGGGAGATTTGTATTATGATGGCCCTATTTGGTTATTTGCACCCGAAACAGACTTAGATGCTTATTATCAATCGGTTGAACGCCTTTCTAATATAGTAGAGCATTTAAATACTTTGCATCCGGCACACAATGGACCAATTGCCGATCCTGGATCCTTAAATTTATTAAAAAAAGCATTAATTAATATTCAGAATGGGACTATAAATGGAAATACCATATCTGGTGGACGGATTGAATATTCTTTTGAAGGGTTTTCTCTGATTATGAAATAAAGCTCTCTTTCATTGACGCCTATTCATATTCCAGCCAATTTAAAATAGAAGAAACTGCGTGAGTATTATAACCGGATTTGTGGAAAAAGTTTTAAGTAATACTTAAAATAATTTGCATATTACTTAATAATTAGTGTAATATTATATTAATAATCAAAGCTAAAGAATTTATTATATGCCTATAACCATTCATCTAGAT
>TARA_B110000014_G_scaffold225613_1_pt1 | contig 14332 bp, 10 predicted proteins | sample TARA_B110000014 | Tara Oceans TARA_B110000014 (sample SAMEA4396468) | marine metagenome | biome: Westerlies Biome; feature: [MES] marine water layer (ENVO:01000295) within the mesopelagic zone...; material: water (ENVO:00002006), including particulate matter (ENVO:01000060) such... | reverse complement strand
TCCCTCAGATAACGGCAACCCGATGTGAAAATCAGCACCAAGGGGAGCGGTTACTTCGTCTCGAAAGAACGTGCCTATAGTCCGTCCGTCGATGCGGCGCATTAGTTCAGCTTGGAGGGTTCCTTGAGTTATCGCGTGGTACCCCGGAGCTGTGCCGGGCTCCCACCAAGGTTCCATCCCAGCTAGAAGGTCAGCCATAAGGTCGTGGTCGTAGAGCTCTTCGGGGGTTACCGGCCTTGGGAATCCTGAACAACCAGTCTGGTGGGTCATGACGTGGCGCACCAGAACAGAATCTTTCCCGTTGCTAGCGAATTCCGGCCAATATTCGGCAACAGGCTTTTGGAAATCAATTTCTCCTCTATCGGCCAGCATGAGAATGCAAATAGATGCCATCGTCTTCGTCGTCGAGTAGACGTTGACGATGGTGTCTCTCTCCCAGGGGTCACCGTTGTGGTTACGTTGGCCTGCCCACAAGTCGACTACGTATTGACCGTCAACAGTGACTGCGGCACTTGCACCGAGTTCTTCGTCCGCCAAAAAGTTTGCTTCGAAAGCATCGCGAACCACCGAAAAACGTTCGTCGCAGTGACCATTGATTTCCATTTCTGCTCTCTCCATATCGCGGGCCATTGAATCACCGGTGAACTAGACACCGATAGTGGCCTAGAAACGCAAGACTATCGGCCCTGCCATGTCGGCTTTTGGCCTGATTTAGTTGCGTCGCGAAATGCCTTTGCGTCTTCGGTAGCACCGGCCACTTTACGCATCGTTTCGCCGAAGCGAATGGCTTCAACAAAACCCATTTCTTGCGCTCGTCGAGCTATTTCTTTCGTTGCTCGAACGGCAAGTGGCGCCGAATTAGTGATCAGTCTCTCCGCTAGCTCGACCGCCTCTGCCATCAGCTCATCGTGCGGTACCACCTTCATCACTAGGCCCATTTCTTTGGCCCGTTGCGCATCTACGCGATCACCCAAAAGCAACAACTCCATGGCGTTCTGCCAACCAACACGCGTTGGCATCCTCACAGCGCCTTGGACTGTCGGTACCCCTAGCTGAACCTCAGGAAATCCGAATTCAGCACGTTCAGACGCAATCACAAAATCACAACTCGCAACCATGGTCAACCCGAATCCGATTGCATAGCCGTTGACGGCTGCGATAACAGGTTTGAAGATCTCCTTGCCTGATTCAAGGGAGGTAAAACTCGGGACTTCCCAAAATGAATGTTCGTCGTTACCTACGGAACTTGCTGGATCTTTTAGGTCCGCCCCCGCACAAAACGCTTTGCCTTTGCCCGTGACTATCGCTACCCAGGCTTCGTCATCTGTGCGTAACTTTTCCCAAGCAAGGTTGAGTTCTTTACGCAACTGGCCATTCACAGCATTTAAGGCTTCAGGACGATTGTAAGTAACAACTGCAACGTGGCCAGTGCGTTCATATGTGACGAAGGGTTCTACGCTCATGCTGAATGATCTCACGCGCGGCAGATCCCATCTCACGCAAATTTAAGAAAGACGATACGCCTCAGCCGTGGGCTTTAGCGGGCGCGCATACCAAAGCGGGCGGCGAAGTCCATGCGGCCCAGGCGCTGGCCTCGTCTTAGCAAGCCATTCCAAATACGCAGCGCGCGACTTAGCCGTGTCGACGACGACATCCCCGTAAGAGTCACCTTCCTCGGCAGGCGTTACACGAACTCGTTGATGCCAGCATTGCATCCCTGATATGGGGTCTGGCTGCACGGCGAAGGTGAGATTTTGATGAACACCAGTGTCATTCCACCAAATCCTTTCACTATCAGGGTCCTCAGATCTGTACGAGTCCATGCCTTCGCTCCGGCTTAATTTCCACGTAGAGCCGTCATTCTCAATGTCTGCCTGAGCATTACCCCACGACCGCCCTTGCTCTTTCCCCATCCGCCAACGCCCCATGTGATGAGAGGCTGCGACGACACCGGGGCGGATCCCCTCTGTACGCCAAGCTTGTATAACAAAATGCCCAAGACGAGTCGTGATGCGAACTAATTGGTTTGCTCCAATTTCCAACTTTTCAGCATCCTCGGGGTGAATCCACAGAGGGTGGCGGTGGCTGATCTCGTTAAGCCATTTCGAATTAGCAGACCGTGTGTGAATCAGAGTTGGTATTCGAAAAGTCGGCAAAAGAATTCGCTCGTCACCGTCAAGATCAAGATCCTCCCAATGAACATGGCTCGGTATCCACGTCGGAGTGGCGTATTCGGGCCAACCCCATTCAGCCAACGTCGTTGAGTACAACTCCAATTTTTTTGACGGCGTTGGAAATCCTTCCTTGATTTCGCCATCGATCTCCACTGCTGGCGACCCATCCCCTAAAGGCGCCAGCACGGTTTGAGCGAACGATTCCGGTGAGCCATCAAATACTCCGGCAGTTCCAGGCTTTCTAAACACACCTGTCTCGTCTCTTAAACAATCTTCGACGGATGCATGATCGACCGTACGTTCATAGGGTACGTATGGGTCTGTAGGGACAGCGAAAGCGCCTCTGTCGCGCATGAATTCAAGAGGAGTTTGATTGGCTCCAGCAGCTGCCTCTGAAAGCCCTGGGACTTCTTCACTGAAAATGCGGCCGTAATACTCGTCGACAGTCATTGGTTGACCTGGTTCTGACCGGCTCTCGAAGTACTCCCTAACTCCCAGCTCTCCATCAGGGTCAATCCGCCAAGAAAGATCCATCCAGAACTCATTCTCTTCCCAAACCTCGCCAGGGTTGAACTCGTGGGTGCGAGAATCTTTGCCTATTGGTTTACCTTCAAGCTCGGCGAAGCGCCGCATGACGGGTTGTCGAAATCCAATCCACCGTCCGGCATGGGTCTCAAACGAAGCTAAATCGTGGCGCTCTGAACCCACGCCCATCGGCAGCACGTAGTCAGCAAATGCGGCTGTTTCCGACCAAGTTGGAGTGAGGGCAACATGACACTCGACCTTGGAGGGATCAAGAAGAGCTTCCATCCAACTGAACCCATCTGGATTCGTCCAAACAGGGTTATATACGCGGGTGAAATACGTATCTAATTTGCCACGTCTTTCATTCAAAAAATGTGGCAAAAGGATCGACATCTCGTGATAGCTCAGCGGGTATTCGCGTGGCCACGACATCTCATTCCAGTGCTCGATTTTTTGAGTTCCTAAGGGAGCGTGAGGTTTAAATTTGTTCCACCCGTTACCGCTAGTTCCTCCCACAGTTCCGACTGAACCAGTGAGTACGTTAAGAAAGAACAAGCAACGCGCCGTCTGCCATCCACCAAGATTGCCTGCTCCAGCAGCACGCCAATTGTGAGACGCGAACTTCGTCGGGTGAGCACCAATCACTGACGCAATCTCTCTTATCTCGTCAGCCGGTACTCCAGTCATATATTCGGCTCGTTCGGGCGTGTATTCAGCGTATTCCTCGAGAAGCGCCCGCTCTAAGAACTCGAATTCGATGTTTAGGTCGGGGCGTGTTTCAGCGAGGTACGTCTCCCAATTAGTCCACCTCCGCACGAATTCGCGTTCCCACGTCCCGTTCTCTAGTAAGAGTCGGGCAATGGCTAAAAGAAGAAAGGGTTCTGTTCCTGGCCAAGCCGGTAACCAATGATCTGCTTTTGAACCGGTGTTGGATAGCCGAGGGTCCACGCATATGACAGTCGCCCCTCTTTCCTGGGCTTCAATGATTCGCTGCGCATGTGGATTGAAATAGTGACCTGATTCAAGATGAGACGAAATCAAAAAAATCACTTCAGCGTTGGCATAATCCGAAGACGGTCGATCATGACCCATCCAGGACTGATAGCCAATTCGAGCGTTAGACGAACAAATATTGGTGTGACTGTTGTGGCCGTCGATCCCCCAGCCCTGGAGCACCCGCTCCGTATAGCCATCTTCGCCGGGCCGCCCAACGTGATACATGATCTCATCGCGTCGGTCTTCAACGAGTGCTGTTCGGATGCGAGCGCTGATCTCATCCAGCGCCTGTTCCCACGTGATTCGTTCCCACTCACCCTCACCGCGCTCACCCACTCGTTTTAAGGGAAACAAGATGCGTTCGGGATCATTTACCTGGTTAAGAGTCGCAGGGCCTTTCGCGCAATTCCTTCCCCTTGACGCTGGGTGTTCAGGATTGCCTTCAAATTTGGCAACCTCACCTGTCTCCCGATCCACGTAGGCAAGTAATCCACATGCTGCTTCGCAGTTAAAACATGTGGTGGGAATAAGGCGAAAATTCCGTTCCACTCGGCGCGGCCAAGCTTTGGCATCTAGTTCTGTCCAGTCGTGCCATTGGTCGTGTGGTGGGTAGTTAGTGAGGCCGGCGTTCGCGGTTGCATCCTTGTAGAAGCTTCCCTCATCTAAATATCGAGGCTCATCCGAGTTAGACATCAACCCTCCTAGGACAGGGGAACCGATTGGCCGGCTTGCACGTAGCTATCTTCGTATGCCCACATACCGCCGAGGATCAATATCGCAGCGCAACAAGAAAGGGGCGATGCCTGGCTGTCAATCATCGCTCCGGCGGCCAGCAAAATAACGGGTAGAACCAATCCTCCAACTATTCCCGTCAAGAAGAGTGTTTTTTGGTCACCCTTTGTCATCGAATGAACTGCGAGCGCGACGTGTCGAGAATGATCACCCGAGATTTCGAGCACCACTAAAAGACCGTTCACGACCAGGGCAGCTATCGTTATCCCGCGCACCAACTGCGATTCGGGCATGTCCACGAATAGGTCCGCTATGAACCAGACGGAGCCACCCGCAGCGACAGCTTGAACAAGCAACGTGGGCAAAAGCAGTTGACTCTGCCACAGGTCGCGGCCCTCGCATTGAGCGAAGAGAAATGCTGTGTACCCAGCTGTGCTCGCCGCAACTACTGCAATTGGTAGGGCCAGAATCCGAAGCATTTGAGGCGACTCAAGTAACGCCGCCAGCAGCCAACCTCCGAGCAAGAGCGCGTAAAGTCCGAGGATGTAAGCACCTCGTACTAACCAACTGGACCAGTTCGCACGAGTTAACACAAGAAGGAACCGGGAAGGCTTCTTTAGATCCGCCACCAGCAAGACGCCAGTAACCACCACGAAGAAAACGGCGATTAGCGCTGGTACGAACCCGACTGCCGTTGTCTGATCCGCCTCGCCCAGCATCACCATGAGAGCGGCCATAAGCATCACGCCCGCCGCAACTGCTTTCGTCACCAGATATCCCGAAACTTTGGTTTGCCAAGTTGTCGCGTGGGCCGTGGTGTATGTCGTGCGAGCTACAAGGTCTGGTTCCCGGTTTGGTGGTGTGGGGTGTTGCAGGGTGACATCAGCCCATATCAGACCATCGTCAGGAATGGCCGTTAGAAGAGGGTCGAGTGAAGCTTCATTGGCGCCTCGATAGAAAACCTTGGGGACCGTTCCTTGTTCTGGGGACCGAACTGGCAAGTCCTCTCTCTCCACAATCCGTCGTGCGTCATTGTCGGCGTCATCGAAATCGATCACCTTGATCGAATGAGTTGGGCATACAACCACACAGGAGGGTTCTAAGCCCACCTCAATTCGGTGATTACAAAAATTGCACTTATTAGCGGTATTGGTCTCCGGGTTAATATAAATCGCATCGTATGGGCAGGCATTCATGCAGCCCTTGCAACCGATGCAGTTGTTGTCGTCAAAATCCACAACACCGTTGGCTGCCCGAAATAAGGCGGACGTTGGGCAAATATTCATACAAGGCGCGTCTTCGCATTGGTTGCAACGCATCACCGAGAAATGGCGAGTGGTCTCGGGGAATTCGCCCGTCTCTATGTATTTGACCCAGGTCCGGTTTACCCCCAGGGGCACGTCATGTTCGCTTTTACACGCGACCGTACAGGCGTGACATCCAATACATGTCTCGCTATCGAGAAGAAACCCAAGCCGAGTCACGGCCCTCCTAGAAGATTCAAGATCGCGCTCACTACGGCAAATGTACGGCGTTAATCAACCAAAGGGTGCCCACAAGTCAGACGATTGTTAACTGTGTACGCCTTACGGCCGTCTTCAGCCGATCGAAAGTGATGCTGTTGTCCCTCGACGATGGCGTTGATTAGGCGTTCAAGGGATCAGCAATTAAGCGCGCGTTAGACATGTCCCAAAGGTACCGTCGGTGCCATGGCCTCCCCCCAGACCATTCTCATACGTGTTACCGGCGTTGACCGCCCGGGCATCACCACTGACCTCTTAGGTTTACTGGCGAACCTGGATTCCGAACTCCAAGACATGGAACAAGTGGTAGTTAGGCGTCAGTTGACCCTAGGGCTTGCTGTTGTTGCCCCAACCGGGAGAGATCTAGTTAAGGAGGTCCTCTTATTTGGATGGGAGCGTGGTCTTGATATTGATTTCGAAATTGTTGATGCGACACCTACGCGGCATGCGAGCCGCCATGTAATCACGGCTCTGGGACCTGAGCTTTCACCCGAAGCATTAGCTCGAACTAGTGGAGCTATTACTGCAAGCGGCGGCAATATAGATCGGATTCACCGACTATCGCGTTTTCCAGTATGGAGCTACGAGTTCTTAGTCGAGGGCGGGGATTCGGACAAACTGCAAGCAGCGCTGATGGACGTCGCTGTCGAAGAGTCGATCGATATCGCGGTGCAACCTCACGGATTGTCACGTCGATCAACCCGCCTAGTGGTACTTGACGTCGATTCGACACTGATCCGAAATGAAATGATTGAGCTCTTGGCCGACGAGGCGGGGCATGGAGAGGAAGTCGCCCGATTGACAGACCTCGCGATGAGGGGCGATCTTGATTATTCCGAGGCTCTTAGGGAGCGTGTTGCGCTGTTGCAAGGCACTAGCGCTGCGGCAATCGACCGGGCAATCGCGCGCATGGTCCTCACGCCCGGGGCGAGAACATTTGTGCGAACGCTGAGGAGGCTCGGCTATCGCATCGCGATCATCAGCGGCGGCTTTACCCATTTTACTGACAAGCTCGCTGCGGACCTCAAACTCGATCACGCACACGCGAACCGTCTAGAACTCATTGACGGGGTAATCACGGGCCGAATTGAAGGCGAAGTTGTTGACGCCCAAACCAAGGCGACGTTGCTTGAAACAATCGCCAAAGCCGAAGGGGTGCCTTTGGAGCAAACCGTGGCGGTAGGAGACGGAGCTAACGACCTCCCGATGTTACAAAAAGCTGGCCTGGGGATTGCGTTCAACGCGAAACCAGTACTTCGCGGAGCCGCAGATACTGCAATAAATGTTCCTTATCTCGATGCAATATTGTTCATGCTTGGAGTCACCCGTGAAGAAGTTGAGGCCGCCGATGCCTCCGACTCTCCGGGCGATTCGCACGCGGCCTAAGTCGATCATCGGTTGGTGTGGGAGGCTTACACAATGAATGAGCCCCATAATCCACTGGTTCTGCGTAGTGACCGTGACGGTGTGAGCACACTTACTCTTAACCGCCCCGAAGCGTTAAATGCTCTGAGCCCTTTAATGTTCGAGGAGCTTCAATCTCACTTGGATCACCTCGCCACTAATTCGAGTGAGGTAGGTGTCGTAATTTTGACAGGCAAGGGCCGTTCGTTCTCGGCCGGTAACGATTTAAAGGCAATCGAGCGCGGTGAACGCGCAAGCACCCCCCACCAACAGGCAGAAACTCTTGATCTTATCGAGGCACTGCCACAGCCAGTTATCGCTTCGGTAAATGGCCACTGTTACACCGGGGCGTTGGAGCTCGTCCTAGCTTGCGATCTTCTTATTTGCGCAGATGACGCCCGCTTTTGTGACACTCACGGGAAATGGGGAATGGTGCCTACTTGGGGCATGACCAGCAGGCTTCCTGAGCGAGTCGGGCCGCTCATAGCTCGAGACATGATGTATAGCGGGAGAGTGGTGGAGGGCCATGAGGCTGCTCGCATCGGACTCGCGAACCGTTCGCTCCCAAGTGATCAGCTGGCGGAAGCGACTGCTGCCTGGGCTGATTTGATTGCCGCGAACTCGTGGCACACATTGAGCCACGAGAAGCATCAAATGAAAGCTCTCGCTGAGTTTGGCCGAGACGACGGCTTAAAATGGGCACGAGAAAAAGGTCCCGGAGCAGCATCGGACATGGTTGAACGCATCCAAGGCGGCTTTAAACGCTGATACCGTCCTAACGATCGATTTCGAGGAGTCAAAGTGGCCGACGTCACGATTTATCACAATCCCCATTGAGGGTCATCCAAGAACGCCTTAGCGGTCGCTGAGGAACAAAACGTACAAGCCGAAGTTGTCCTCTACATGAAGACGCCTCCTGATCGCGCGACTTTAGAAACCATCGTTTCTCTTCTGGAGGATCCGGTCGAAGACCTAGTACGCAAAGACTCCAAATTTAAAGCACTCGGACTGAACCCTGAGGAGTACGTAGGTAACCCACAGGCTGTCGTAGACCTGTTGGTTGAGCGTAAAGCCCTGATGCAACGACCGGTGCTCCTACGGTCCGACAAGGCAATAATCGGCCGTCCCAAGGACCGGATTGCTGAGTTCCTAACGTAAGAGCGAGTTATTGCAAGCCGAGTTTTAAGCCTGACTATCGCACCTCGCTCCTTGCCGCGCGTTTATGATGAAGTTCGCTGCTGAAGCCCAGTGGGAGAGTTCGACTGGTTTGTATGCCTCGTCTGGTCGGCGCCGAAGGAGCAACCGCCCCGGGAATCTCTCAGGCCCCAGGACCGCAGGGAAGAAGCAACGCTGGAGAGCGAGAGGGCGTTAGTTCCTCTCCACCGAAGGGGAAAACTGCGATAAGCGGCCAATCTCTCAGGTTCCACGACAGCGCGGGGCGTCGACATCGACGCGAGCTGGCGGAACATGACTGAAACTTCTCCATCAGAACATCACAAACAAAGTCCTCTCGACAGTTTTCACCGTGATCGCGGAGCAAGGATGGTCACTTTCGCCGGTTTTGATTTACCTCTTCATTTCGACGGGGTAATCAGCGAGCACCATGCGACAAGAACGCTCGCAGGGCTTTTTGATGTCAGCCACATGGGGATCATCGATCTAATAGCCAACGACGGCCATGGCCTCAGCGCAACGGCAGAAGTCCTGGAGAAAATAACCCCGGCGGCAATTTCTGACCTCAGAAACGAACGATTGCGATACGGCCTATTGACTAACAACGAGGGAGGCATCATCGATGACTTGATTGTGAGTCGACACGACGATCGATTTCGCCTCGTATTAAATGCGTCGCGTACATCTGCAGATATTTCCTACATCGAGCGGACCATTTCCCCCAAAGTAAGGATCGAGCTGCGCGAGGATCTAGCCCAATTAGCTCTTCAAGGTCCCAAATCTTCCGAAGTGCTCTCTCAAATCTTCAGTGACATAGACGAATTGAAATTCATGCAACGCCACGAGTTTCTTTGGAATGGCATCGTGTGCGATATCAGTCGCAGTGGCTACACCGGTGAAGACGGCTTTGAACTAGTGGTCCCAGCCGGTGTCGCTGGACGTATCGCGGAGCAACTTTTAGACGACGACCGAGTCTTTCCATGCGGCCTTGGAGCAAGAGACACTTTACGACTAGAAGCGGGTTTGTGTCTTTACGGCCACGAGTTGAATGAGAGTACGACTCCAGTGGAGGCAGGGCTTGCGTGGACGATTCAACAACGCCGCAGAAATGAAGCCTCATTCGCCGGAGCAGACACCATCTTGGGTCAACTCGCTTCAGGACCCGAACGAAAGCGAGTGGGCGTTTCAGCACTCACGAAACGCCCTATTCGCGAAGGAACGAAACTCCGATCAGAAGATGATGATCAAGTGGGAACCATCACTAGCGGCGGCTATGGACCCACTTGCAACCGCCCTGTTGCCATGGGGTACGTCGATACCCGATACGCAAGGGTGGGCACTTCGTTGGTCGCTGATGTTCGAGGAAAAGACGTTCCTTGTGAAGTCACGAAACTTCCTTTTGTCCCCCACAACTACCGGCGAGATTGAGACTTAAAGATGACCGACTCCAACCCTAAAAGTGATTTTGTAAACAGGCATATAGGCCCGCAAGACGCTGATGTTGCTTCGATGCTCGCATCACTCGGTTATTCAAGCCTTCGAGAGCTTTGCGATGCCGCCCTCCCAAAATCGATCCGAGGGGCCGAGGCGCTTCAGCTTCCCTCGGCTCTAGATGAACGTGAGGCCATAGAACGGATTCGCGAGCTTGCTGATCTGAACCAACCGGTGAAGTCACTGATCGGAATGGGTTATCACGGCACTTTCACCCCGGCCGTGGTGGTCAGACGGGTACTCGAAAGTCCTGCCTGGTACACCGCGTACACGCCGTACCAACCGGAGATAAGCCAAGGACGACTTGAGGCCCTACTCAACTACCAAACAATGGTTTGTGATCTCACAGGAATGGAGATAGCAAACAGTTCGTTATTGGATGAGAGCACTGCCGCCGCTGAAGCAATGACTATGGCTAGGCGTCTGAGTAAAAGCAGGGGCAAATATTTCTTTATCGATAACGACTGCCATCCTCAGACGATCGATGTTGTTAAAACTCGAGCCCAAGCATTAGGCGTCGAAATACAGATGGGAGACCCTTGGAAGGATCTCAACCCTGAAGAGTGTTACGGCGTGCTAATCCAATACCCGGGTTCTTCGGGAAAAATCCGCGACATCAAAGAGGTTGTAGCCACAACCCATGCCTGTGGGGGGATGGTTTGTGTCGCGGCGGACCTATTAGCGCTTTGCCTAATGACGCCGCCCGGAGATCTCGGTGCGGACTTGGTCGTGGGAACTTCGCAACGTTTCGGAGTGCCTCTCGGATTCGGTGGTCCTCACGCTGGCTATTTGGCAGCGCGGGAAAGCCATAAGCGTTCGATGCCAGGTCGTCTCGTTGGGGTCTCTGTGGATAGCGGCGGGCGACCCGCCACGCGTCTAGCCCTGCAAACTCGCGAGCAGCACATCCGTCGCGAGAAGGCCACAAGCAACATTTGCACTGCCCAAGTTCTACTCGCAGTTCTCGCTTCTATGTATGCCGTTTGGCACGGACCAAATGGCGTGAAAGAAATCGCTCAGCGAGTGCATCATCTGACTTGCCTCCTTGCGGCAAATCTCAACTCAACGGGTATCGCTGTATTGAATGAGACGTTCTTCGACACCTTGACGGTGCGGGTCCCAAACCAAGCAGATCGCATTATGGAACGCGCACTTGGCGAGGGACTCAATCTACGACGGGTCGATTCTGACACGGTCGGCGTGTCACTAGATGAAACCTGTGATTTAGAAACCGTGGAGTCGTTGGGGCGCGCATTCGGATGCGGAAACAGGGCCTCAGCCATCGCTGATCATCCGTCGGGTATTCCCGGGGATTTAGAGCGCTCATCCGAATTCTTAACCCACCCGGTTTTCAATTCCTACCGCTCTGAGACCGAAATGCTTCGATATATTCGCCGCCTAGCTGACAAGGACATCGCTCTTGATCGCGGGATGATTCCACTTGGCAGTTGCACCATGAAGTTGAACGCAACTAGCGAAATGGAGCCAGTCACGTGGCCAGAATTTTCAGATATTCATCCCTTTGCGCCTCTTGACCAGGCGCAGGGTTACATCACGTTGATCACAGAGTTGGAAGAATGGCTGCTTGCGTGCACTGGCTATGACGCGATTTCTCTTCAACCCAACGCTGGCTCGCAGGGAGAATTTGCTGGGCTATTAGCTATCAGGCGTTACCACGAGGCGATGGGACAACAACAACGAGATATTTGCCTAATTCCGGCGTCAGCGCATGGAACAAACGCTGCGTCTGCTGTCATGGCCGGACTTCGAGTGGTGGTAATTGACTGCGACGAGAACGGAGATGTTGACCTCGTAGATCTTGAGAACAGAGTGACCGAATACCGAGAAAGCATCGCAGCCATCATGATTACTTATCCTTCTACTCACGGGGTTTTCGAAGATGGCATCGGACGGATTTGTGAGCTGGTGCATGATGCTGGCGGCCAGGTCTACGTGGATGGTGCGAACCTCAATGCTCTAGTAGGGCTAGCTCCCCCCGGGCACTTTGGCGCCGATATAAGTCATCTAAACCTCCACAAAACCTTCTGTATTCCCCATGGAGGAGGTGGCCCCGGCATCGGTCCCGTCGCGGCCAAAAGCCACCTCGCCCCATATCTACCAAACCACCCCGTGGTGGCGGAAGCGGGGCCGAAATCAGGGCCGGGTGCGATTTCTGGTGCTCCCTGGGGCTCCGCAGGGATTCTGCCCATCCCATGGATGTATATAGCGATGATGGGAGCACCCGGTCTAGAGCGCGCCACCAGCGTCGCGATCCTTAATGCAAACTACATAGCTAGTCGTTTACATGACTCTTATCCCGTGCTGTATCGAGGGAAAAGTGACCTCGTGGCCCATGAATGCATACTTGACTTACGTCCCCTTTCTGATGTCGTGAGCGTCGATGATGTTGCCAAGCGGCTCATTGACTACGGGTTCCACGCACCAACGATGTCATTCCCCGTCCCTGGCACGTTGATGGTCGAACCAACTGAAAGCGAGTCCAGAGAGGAAATTGATCGCTTCTGCGATGCCATGATCAGAATCCGCCACGAAATTTCTAGGATTGAAGTCGGTGAATGGCCTAAGGAAGACAATCCTCTCGTCAACGCCCCCCATCCGGCCGAAGACCTTCTGAGGTCGAACTGGGAACATCCGTATACGCGCGAGGAAGCGGCTTACCCCATGCCGTCCATGCGACAAGATAAATACTGGCCTCCAGTAGGCAGGATCGACGGAGCACATGGAGATCGCAACCTTGTGTGCAGTTGCCCAGATCCCAGAGCGTACGAAGAACGATGACCGCGCTAAACCGCTGGCACCGCTCTCACGACTAGCGTCACGGCATGGCGTTAACTAATCCCGACATTCTCGAAATGCCGGTTTCCCCTACGACCGGCGCAATGCCTTGGTATCAGCACATAGTGGATTGGGTTGAGGCAGAAACGGCGGGTCTTTCCACAGAACAACTTGATTTTCATGATGGGTCACCGGACAAGGAATGGATGTGGTGGTCCTGTAGGACGCAAATCTCTCATATTGCCTGGGACGCCCTCGTGTTCACGAAGCGGCGAGCTGGTCATCTCCTGTGGCCAGATGGTGACTTCCCAGAGCCGATCAATTGGGTCGATCACCAAATGGGACCAGACAACAGGTGGGATCGCGTACTTGATACCGATCTTTTTTGGGAAACTCCAGATCTTTTAACCAAACTTCGCTTAGGTATCGGATGGCTTACGGAACTCGTCGAGGAAGAAACTATTGAACTTCTGCGCTCAGAAGTGCGAACCGTCAAGGGAACGGACTTTTGGAAATATGTAATCACCACTTTGCCTAGAGGGGCCTGCCTAGCGAAAGAAGACAGCCAAAGCATCACATATGACCTCGAAGGTTCTCTATGGATGGTCTTTTACGAGATGCTTAGTCACGTACGCAGCATTCAGCGACTCAAACTCCACCAGGGCTTAGAACTAGCGATTGAATTGCCTCGAGTTGGATACTTACGTCTCCCTCATTACTGGGGAGAAACCAATGAAAACGGACCAGGGATGAGGCGACTGTGAAACCCAAGATCATCCTCGACTGCGACCCTGGACACGACGACGCTATAGCAATCATGATGGCCGCCCGTATGACAGAAGTCCTCGGAATCACCACGGTGTCAGGCAACGCTCCGCTCGATTTAACAACCGATAATGCGCTTCTGCTCACGGAACTGGTCGGGCTTGAGGTAGAGGTACATGCTGGTGCCGAAAAACCGTTGCTGCTCCCACCAAGACACGCAGAGGAGGCTCATGGGAAAACTGGGCTAGATGGACCGCGCCGCCCTGATGTCGTTCGCAGCGCCACAAGCCTTGACGCTGTGCATTTCATCATCGAGACCATCCGAAGTATCGAAAACGTTTGGCTCGTTTCTATAGGTCCTCTCACCAACATCGCTTTAGCAGTGCAACAAGCACCAGACATCGTGAAACGCGTCGCTGGAATATCAATAATGGGTGGCAGCGCCGGGCCCGGCAACGTAACCCCTACTGCGGAATTCAACGTCTGGGCTGACCCACATGCGGCGGCGATAGTTTTTAATGCTGGCTTTGAAAAATTTATGATGGCCGGCCTGAATGTGACACACCAGTTCGGCATCGACGAACAAACGATCTCTGATCTGCGGGATCTCGGCAACCCAGTCGCAGTTTTTGCCGCCGATCTGTTCGAGTTCTACCTCAGTTCCTACCAAAAACGCACCCATGGACAGCGAGTTCCTTTGCATGATCCGTGCGCAGTGCTAGCAATAACTCACCCTGAAATATTTCAGTTCGAATT
>TARA_B110000014_G_scaffold263717_1_pt1 | contig 14393 bp, 13 predicted proteins | sample TARA_B110000014 | Tara Oceans TARA_B110000014 (sample SAMEA4396468) | marine metagenome | biome: Westerlies Biome; feature: [MES] marine water layer (ENVO:01000295) within the mesopelagic zone...; material: water (ENVO:00002006), including particulate matter (ENVO:01000060) such... | reverse complement strand
GTGCCGCAAGGCGTGGGGGTTCAAGTCCCTTCATCCGCACCAAATTTGAATTTTACTTGTTTTTAAAAATATTGCCGTAAGCAGATAGAATAGAGTTTCTCATCCAGCGATTAGCAGGATCCGCATCTCTGCTACTATGCCAGTAAAGATGCAGTTCTAGTTTAGGAACTTTAAATGGTAATTCTAGAGTTTTTAAGTTTAAGGATTGAGCAAACCCTTTTGAGGTGGTCATTACCAGATTACTCTGATCTAGAATATAAGGTGCTACAAGGAAGTGCTGAGCCCTTAAAACTATCCTTCTAGTTGCGCCAATCTTTGCAAGCGCTAAATCTACATGTCCAAGGCCTTTTCTTCTGCTCGATATATGAATATGGGAAAGAGATAAATAATCCTCAAGAGTTATTTTATTTAGTTTAACTAAAGGATGATTTTTTTTAACAGCTATTACATATTTATCTTCATAAATTTTTGAATGATTTAGAGAAGACTCATTATGTATAGGCGGGTCTATGGCGAAATCTATATTTCCAGCAGCTAGTTCTCTTGGGGTTTCTTTTCTGGGTACACTAAAGCTCTCAATATCTACTTCGGGAGCTAAGGTTCCAAGTTCTTTTAGGAGACTTGGTAGTAATCTGTATTCGGAAGTATCTCCAATAGCTATACGAAAAAGAGTTTTTGCTGTGACAGGATCAAACCTTTCTGATTCAGCCACTGAATTTCTTAAGAGGCTTAATGCTTGCCTTACATCTAATATAATATTCTGCGCTGCTGGAGTTGGAGTCATTCCGTTTGAAGTTCTAATGAATAATTCATCATTAAAAGTTTCTCTTAATCTTAAAAGAGCATTACTAACAGCGGGCTGAGTTATACCAAGAATTTTACCTGCTTTCGTAAGATTACCTTCTGTATAAATAATATCAAAAGCAATAAAAAGGTTTAGGTCAACATTATTTAGGTTCATGTCTTGAGAAATTTTCTAGACTCCTTGCTATAAGAGTATTATTATTTTGTCTTTATTTAATTATGAGTTATAAGTTTATCTTATAGAAACCATCTGTAAAACTTATTATAGTAATTTTATTTAAAACTTTAACAAATCATTTAAGAAGGAGAAATAATGGCATTTAAATTTTCAGACAGGTCGAAGGAGCTTCAACTTAGAATTTCTTCTTTTCTTGAGGAGCATATTTATCCATCAGAGGAAATCTATGCAACTCAAATGAAAGAATTTACCGAACAGGGAAATAGGTGGCAGATACCTAAAATTATAGAAGATAAGAAAGCGATTGCTAAATCAGAAGGACTCTGGAACCTTTTTTTACCAGAGAATCCTATGGGTGAAAGTATGAGCAACTTAGATTATGCTCCTCTATGTGAGCTAATGGGGACTTCTGGTATTGCTTCAGAAATATTTAATTGTTCTGCTCCGGATACTGGAAATATGGAAGTGCTTGCTCGCTATGGAACCCCAGAGCAGCAAGATCAATGGTTAAAACCCCTTCTAGAGGGTGAGATAAGGTCAGCTTTTGCCATGACTGAGCCTGCTGTCGCTTCTTCTGACGCAACTAATATTTCTTCTTCTGCTGTATTAGAAGGAGATGAGTATGTAATAAATGGAGAGAAGTGGTGGACTTCAGGAGCTGGAGATCCCAGGTGCAAAATTCTTATTTTTATGTGTGTAACAAATCCAGACAATCCAAAACATGCCCGACAATCTCAGATATTAGTTCCTATGGATACACCGGGAATAGAGCTTAAGCAAATGATGCATGTATTTGGTTATGATGATGCGCCCCACGGTCATGGAAGGATAGAGTTTAAGAATGTTAGAGTTCCAAAGGAAAATATGATCCTTGGAGAGGGAAGAGGTTTTGAAATTGCTCAGGGAAGATTAGGACCAGGTAGAATTCATCACTGCATGAGAACTATTGGGGTTATGGAAAGAGCTTTAAGATTGATGTGCGAAAGATCTCAATCTAGAGTAGCTTTTGGAAAGCCTCTAGCTGAATTAGGTGGAAATTTTGATGTCATTGCCGATTGCAGAATTGATATTGAGACATCTCGTCTTCTTACTTTAAATGCTGCTGATAAGATGGATAAGTTAGGCAATAAAGAGGCTAGGAGTGATATTGCTCAGATTAAGGTCCATGTGCCTATCGTAGCTCAAAGGCTAATTGATAAAGCAATTCAGATCCATGGAGCGGGTGGAGTAAGTCAAGACTTCCCATTAGCAAGCATGGCGGCACATATGAGAACATTACGACTAGCTGATGGTCCTGATGAAGTGCATAGAAGAACAGTAGCTAAAGAAGAGCTAAAGAAGCATCCAATAAATTAAAAATATAAACCCTGCTCTGAAATAAGGGCAGGTTATTTATCAATTATTTGAACTATGATCAATATGATGAGATAGTATTTTCATCTGGGTAATTTTAGTCTCTTATTAGCTTAGAATTTTTGTTAAATTAGTTACGATTAATCCAGATTTTTATAGTACATGGAGCTAAATATGAAAAGAATTATTTCAATTATGTCATTCATAATATTTCTGACTTCTTGTGATATTGACAGTAATTTAGGACCAGTACCAGAATTAAATGCGTATACGGATGAGCAAAATTTTACTTTAGAGAAATTCCAGTGGCTAGGATTTGATCCATCTTTATTAAAAACTGAATCACTAAAAGATAGCCTAAATGTCATCTTTGGATACGGAGGCAACATCCTTGTATCTGTAGGAGAGGATGGTGTCTTAATAATTGATAGTCAGTTTCCAGAAGTGTATGACACAATTCTAAAAGAGATAGAGAAGATGGGTGGTAGTTCAGTAGATTATGTCATAAATACTCATTTTCATTTTGATCATGCTGAAGGGAATAGAGCTTTTGGTCCCTTAGGAGCAGATATTATTGCTCATGAGAATTCTATGGATTACTTTAGGCAAGGAGCTAATATTGATATGGTTGGGATAGCATGGCCCCAGCAGCCTTATGAGCAATTAGCTATACCTAGAATAACTTATTCAGATGTAATGACCTTAAATTTAAATGGTCATACTATAGAAGTTATGCATTTTGGTCCTGCTCATACCACAGGGGACAGTTTTATATACTTTAAAGAATCCAACGTCATCCATATGGGAGATGTTGCTAACCTTACTGGTCTTCCTTTCATAGATGCAGGAAATGGAGGTACGATTGATGGAATGATTTATTCTATAAGAAGAGTAATGGAAATAATTAATGAAGAAACAATTGTTGTGCCAGGTCATGGAGAAGTCTCAACTATCCAAGACTTAGAGGAGTATGTTTCTAAGATGGAAACAGCAAGAGATAGAATTGCTAAGTTAATAGATCAGGGTATGACGTTAGAAGAAGTGGTCTCAGTAGATCCAGCTTCAGATCTATTTCCATCCAGTCCTTTTGATGGTGCAACCGGAATGTCAGCTTCAAAAGCCTTTGCCGACAGAGCTTATGTCTCTATGAAAAAGTGAAATTTAAGCCTATAGAAATATATATTTGGTGAGATAAATTTATGATCAGATTAGTTATTTTATGGGTACTAATTTTAAGTAATTCTCTCTGGTCTCATGGCACTGTGCGAAGTGTTTCAAAAGATCAAGAATTAGAGGGAAAGATTATTTTTCCAAATACCGATGGTTTTATAACCTTAGTCTCTGACCTGCATACTCATTCAGTATTTTCAGATGGTCATGTTTGGCCCAATGTGCGTGTTGAGGAAGCTTTAAGAAATGGTTTGGATATATTAGCTATTACTGAGCATTTAGAGTATCAACCTCACATTGCATACATACCAAATAAAGATAGGAATGCTTCGTATCTTGAAGCTGTTGAGGCCTCTTCTACTAGTAATCTTATAGTTCTTTCAGGATCAGAAATAACCCGAAGTATGCCTCCTGGGCATATGAATGCTATTTTCTTAAAGGATTCAAACAAACTTTTAAATCTAGATAAAAGAAATGAAAAGAAAGCACAAAAATTAATAGAAGAAGGAGGATTTGGGTTTGACCTTAGGGAACAGGATATGCCTATGGCCAATCATTATGCTCTTGCAAGCATATGGCCTGTAGAAGAAGCCGTCTTGGAAGCAAATAATCAAGGTGCTTTTGTTTTCTGGAATCATCCAATGTGGACCTCTCAAGCCTCAGATGGGGTTGCTCGCTTATCAGATTTGCATAAGGAGTTTATCAAGAAGAATCAACTTCATGGAATAGAGATCGTTAATGAAGATACTTTTTCTGAAGAAGCTTTAGAGATTGGTTTGAATAATAACCTGACTTTAATTGGAACATCAGATGTGCATAATTTAATAGAATGGGATTATCAGACTAGAAAAGGAGAGCATAGGCCGGTAACACTTATTTTTGCTAAAGAACGAACAAAGCCGGCCATTAGAGACGCATTGTTTAATGGCAGAACAGTGGTTTGGTTTAAAGATATTCTTATAGGCAAAGAAAAAAATCTAGTACCTTTACTTGAATCAATGATTTCCATTGAATCTTTAGGTTACAGAGAAGGAACGCAAATGGATGTAAATCAAGAAACATCAATATTGACTGTGTCCATTAGGAATAAATCATCAGCAGAGCTAAAAATTCAAAACCAATCGGCATTTTCTTTTATAAAGCATACAAATTTAATAGTATTGCCAAGTGAAGGAGAAATGGAACTTCAAGTAAAAACTTTAAAACAATTAGAAGATATTAAGCTTGATTTTTTAGTTCTTAATGCCCTTATAGAGCCGGACAAAAATCCTATAATTAATTTCAAGATAAATATTTAATTTAAAAATTAAATATCTTGTTGGACTTATCTGAAAAGAAAGTTTATTTAGACCTTTCAGCTACTTAATTTTTAATCTTAATTCAAAATCTAATTCCCCTGTTTTTGAATGTTCTTCTTGCATTTTTATCAAATGACTTAGTAAGTGTTCAGGCATCATAGATGATTTTCTAACTTTCATATCAATATGAACTAACATATTTTCAGTTGTTGCAGATAATTCTCCATGTTCAGTTAATATGACTCCTCCGTAATGGATTAATTTGGGGCCAATATCTATTAATCTAAAGTATGGAAAGGCCTTGTCTCCTTCCTTCAATTCCTTAAGATATCTAATATTCATCTCCAAGGTAAAACTTGAAAATCCTTGATTAAAGTAGTCTTCAGTAAAGCCCATATCTGCATATAGTTCGCTGCAACAATCTTCAAATATATGTGCATAATAAACAACATTCATATGACCATTTACATCACACATTTCATTAGTAACAGTCACTGGATCACATTTATATGGAAATTTATTCTTCATATCAATCCTTTTATTATGAGACGTTTAATTAAATTAATAACTTAGTACCCTAAAATATAGCCTGAAAATACATTAGATTAATAATTAAAGATACTTAAACTTTACAAGTATTTGAAAAATATGAATGATTTAATGTAATATTGATTTTAATAGATCAATGAAGACAAAAGGATATGTATTATGAAAATTAGTAAATCTAGCTTTATTTTATTATTGGTATTATTTAACTCTTTTTCACTCTATTCAGAAGATTCAGAGAGTTAATTAGACCTATTTCTTCCTGCAAACATTAGACACGTAGCTCAGTCTGGTTAGAGCACCACCTTGACATGGTGGGGGTCGGTGGTTCGAGTCCACTCGTGTCTACCAAGGTTTAGTCAAATTGCTTTTCTACACTAGAAAAAAAGAAATAGAAAATCATACCAAAGAACATTACACCTGAAACTACATAAAAAACTGCATCCCATGAATTAGTTGCGCTGAGGATTAGACCAGATAAATAAACACCAATTATTCCTGGAATAGCCCCAATCATATTAGTAATCCCCATTAAAGTACCAGTGTATTTAGGGCCGATATCTGCGTGATTGACTATAAATCCTCCTGCAGCGAAGCCAGAAAATGCATTTCCAATGCACATAATAGTTATTACTGAAGCTACTGTTTCAAAGGAGGGAACCAGTGCAAGACATATACCTGCTCCTCCAAACCCTAAAGTATTGCAAACTTTCCTAACTGTTAAGAGTTTGATACCTTTACTTAAAAGGAGATCACCAAAAAAACCACCTATATTTAGAAATATAAAAGAAGTGAGGTGTGGGAGCATAGCCAGAAGGCCTACAGAAGAAAATTCAACTCCTAATCCTTGATTAATAAATATAGGGAGCCAGGCAAGAAATACAAAGAGTGAATAATTGCTGCAAAAATGAGCTACTGCGATTGCCCATAAAGCTTTGTTAGTCAATAAAATTTTCCACGGAGGATTTTTTGCTTCTTCATTTGTAGGAGCATTTTCCTCTATTAAATTTAATTCCTCTTTAGATATGCTTGCATGTTCTCTGGGGTTTGAAGTGACATATTTATTCCAAAAGTAAAACCAAATAAACCCAATGCCCCCAAAGAGATAAAAAGCCCACTCCCATCCAAGATTTATGACAATTATAGGCGTTGTGATAAGTGCAAAAACCGTCCCAATGAAAAGTCCACTATTAGTCAATGCGACAGCTCTAGACCTTTCTCCAACAGGAATCCATCTAGCATAAAGACTATGCCATGCAGGAAAGGTTATACCTTCTCCTAATCCCATTCCTATTCGGGCAAGAATGAGTAAAGTAAAACTCATATAAGAAGCTAGGGGTGTCAAGATAGTAAATATAGACCAAATAATTAATCCATATCCAAGCACCTGCTTCGCTCCAAACTTGTCTGATAAATAACCTCCAAGAACTTGAGTCACAATATAACCCACAAAGAAAGAAGCCGATACTAGGCCTATTCTTTCATAGTCCCACCCTAATTCTTTAGCCATTGGAATGATGGTAATAGAAATATTGACTCTATCTATATAACAAATGAAGACGGCAAGAACAGAAAGAAAAACAATATTAAATCTTACGGGCATTACTTATTAAAGCATTGATTGGTATGATTTACTTAAATATCTTAATAATCGAGATTAATTAGGCTTCTTCTTATGAAATCAAAAAATTCAATAGATATCAATGCGGATTTAGGAGAGTTTCAAAATGACAGTCAACTTGCTAAAGAACTGAAAATTTTGAAATATATTAGTTCCTGCAGTGTGGCCTGTGGCGGACATATAGGCGATGAGATAAGTATTAGGCTCATTCTCGAGGAATGCAATAAATATGATATTGCTGTTGGTCCTCATCCTTCTTATCCAGATAAAGAAAACTTTGGAAGAAGAAAAATGAATATCTCATTAGGAGATTTAGATACTTCTTTAAGACTACAGATTCAAAATTTTTTAGACATTGCTGATGATTTATCTATACCAGTAAGACACATTAAGCTTCATGGTGCTCTTTATAATGAAACAGCAAAAAAAGAAGAACTTACAAATTTACTAATTCATATTGTTGAATCTATTGATCGGAAGTTAGCCATTATCGGACCAATGAACTCTCTATTAGAAAATGAGGTAGCGAAGACATCTATTTCCTTCATTTCAGAGGGTTTTATTGATCGTCGGTACAGAGAGGATTATAGCCTTGTGGATCGCAGAACTCATGGCGCTATTTTGGAATCAATCAAAGAACAAATCGACCAGGCTAGAGACATAGCAGTTAATCAAAAAGTAACAACCGACAATAATCAACAAATTAGCCTAAATGCAGACACATTGTGTTTCCATGGAGACAACCAAAATTCTTTAGAGCTTATAAAGGGTGTGAGTAATATGCTGATAGAAGAAGATATCAAAATTCAAAAAATTTCTTTTGATTAGTTCAACCTCACTTCAGATTTCTGATTTTTCAGAAAATATTTTCTTAATTTCATTATACGAGATTGTTGACGGCATAGAGGTGAGCCATTTTTTTTTCTCATTGTCGGAATACTTAAGGAATTCAAATCATTGGATAGAGGTTGTTTCAGGTGAAGATTCTCTTATTGTTAAATATAGTTTATTCAATAATTCCAAGGGTAAATCTCAGGAGACTTTAGAAAAACAAATAAAAGATTTTAATTATTTAGAGGAAAAAAAAGAGGCCACTGTCCTAAGAGTGCCTATTTGTTATTCAGAAGAATTTGCCTATGATCTCCAAGACTTAAAAATTCAAAGCTCTTTATCAAGTCAGGACATTATAAATTTACATTCTAGCCTTACCTATAAAGTAAAAATGATTGGGTTCACGCCAGGTTTTGCTTACCTAGGAGACTTACCAAAAGAGTTGATGATAGAAAGGCTAGCAAAGCCAAGAGTTAACTTAGTTCCTGGATCTGTAGGAATAGCAGGTAATAGAACTGGTATTTATACTCTGGGAGGTCCTGGTGGCTGGAGGATTATAGGCAGGACACCTTTGAGTCTTTTTAATCAAAAGAAGAAAAATCCTTTTATTATTCTGCCAGGGATGGAAGTTAAGTTTGAACCTATTGACAAAGATGAATTTAAAAATTTTAAGGTTAATGAGTCTTATGACTATTAAAATAATTTCTCCAGGTTTGCAGACAACTGTCCAAGATATGGGAAGAATAGGATGGCGGCATATGGGAGTTCCAGAATCAGGAGCAGCTGATAAATTCTCTATGAAGCTTGCAAACCAGCTTTTAAAGAAGAATCTTAATTCCCCAGTACTTGAATGTACTTTAACAGGACCTATGTTAAAGTTTTTAAAACCTCTTACCTTTGTTATAACGGGAGCTAATATGGAGTCTAGAATAAATAATAATTTTATTGAGAACAATGTGCCTTATAAAGTGAAGGAGAATGATGTGCTTTCTTTAAGCAATTGTTCAACCGGGTGCAGAAGTTATATCGCTTTTTCAGAAGATATAATTTGTAATTCTTTTCTAGAAAGTTACTCCACTTATTTACCTGCACAGCTAGGAGGTATTAATGGGCTAGCATTGCAAGCAGGCTTTACTTTAAAAACACAACCTTGTGAACTTACTCTTTCTAGAGAAGAGAACATAGATATAAATCAAGTACATTCTTATCAAAATGAATGGAAAATAAGAGTGCTAGTAGGGCCAGAATTTAATTTACTTGCAGATGAATCCAAGGAAACTGTCTTTAAGAGTAATTACCTCGTTACTAATGATACCAGTAGGATGGGGACAAGGATTAAAGGAATTAATTTACAACTTGATAATAAGTATCATATGCTTAGTGCTCCAGTAAATACCGGCACCATTCAATGTCCAGAAAATGGATTACCTATAATTTTAGGATGTGATGCTCAGACTCTTGGAGGATATCCAAGGATTTTACAGATAGCAGAAATTGATCATCCAATAATCGGGCAATTAAGGCCTAACGATAAAATTTCTTTTATAAATATAACAATTGAAGAAGCTAGTAAACAGCTAGTATTTTAAGTTTCTATTGCCTGTCAGATATAGAGGTTATTTCTTTCTCAATAAATTCCACCACTCTTGAAAGACGACTGCATGATCTTTGTCATATTGTAAGGCTAATTCAGGAGAATCCGATGGCACTTCCTGAATGTCGGTAGGCCCTAATTTTGAAGCTCCATCAACTGGGTCAATCCACTCCAGATCAATATCGTCAATTACGCCATCATATTTTGCTGTCACTTCTTCATGATGATCGGTTATTTGATGGGTTAGCATAAAATCTAAATAAGAAGGATATGCCAGCAGGGCATAATAAGTACCTCTATCTCGACCTCGCCAATATTCATAATGTATTACTTGATCTTCATTTGTGTGAGTCTTGTCAAATAATTCTCTAGACAAGTCCTCAAAGAATTCTTCTTTTCCTTGAACTACCTTAATGTGAGCTAGTAATGTCGCCATATTTTTTAGGTCTTTTTAAAGTTCAGATTTAATTCCAGCGTGCCAAGCATGATTCCTGGTTGATGCATAAAGCTATTGTTCTTTGCATAACTGATTTCATCTAGCCTATCAAAGATACAATTCCATGCTATAACTTGTTCCAATCTAGATATTCCTGCTCCCGGACAAACTCTTGGGCCGGCTGAAAATGTAAGATGTCTAGTGACCGCTTTTCGATCTAGTCTAAGTTCCATAGGGCACTCAAATTCGTCAGGATCGACATTAGCGGATGCCCATCTTAAATGCAAGATAGAGCCCTTAGGCACTTTAACCCCTTGGAAAACTTCATCTTGACTAGTTTCTCTAGTAGATAGTCCTTGAGTAGGAGAGCGCATTCTCATAGCTTCTTCGGTAAATTGCCTAATTAGACTTCTGTCTTTTTTTAACTTACTGAATAATCCTTCATGTTCGCATATAAGTTGAGCTTGTTCTTCAATAGCATATTGAGTAGTTTCAAGCCCGCCTATAACCATTGCATAGACCACGCCGTTGATCTCAAGATCCGTTAATTGCCTACCCAAAGCTTCATATGTTACTTTGGTTAAGAAAGTAATCATATCATTCTTAGGATTTTTACGCTTATCTTCGACTTGTTCTTGTACGTATTCTTTAAATCCATCAAGAAGTTCATACTGTTCATTAGCTTGTTCTTTTGACAACACATTCATATGGCCTTTTCCATAAACATATGGGGCGACTTGAGCCTCTCCCCATTTTGCAAGCAGTGGAATGTCTTTAAGAGGAAATCCAAGCACATTGGCCAGAACTATCTGAGGAATAGGTCTTGCAAATTCACCAACAAAGTCTACTTCGCTTTTATCAACCCAATTATCAATGACATCATTCACTGTTTGGGTGATCATTTTTTTATGGCGTTTGGCTCCAGGACCTACCCAGGGGTCTGTTAATTCTTGCCTATGCGCTCTCCAAAGTTCCATATTTGGTCTTAGAGTCAACATAGAAACTAACATTGCATTCATTTTAGATCTTTTATTTTCTGAAACCTCTGCTATTTCTTTTAGTGGTTGAATCGTGCCTGGTGGAAAGCGTTGAGGATCTTTTACAACTCTGGAAATATCTTCATGTTTGGAAAGAATAAACGCATCATGTGCAGAAGTAGTACCCTCTCCTGGGATTACGTGAACTGGAGCCTCTTTATGAAGAATCTCATAAGATTCATACCAGTGCTCTTGAGCACCAGGGGAAAACAAGTCAACATCATCAAGAGAAACCGGACACTTCATTTCACTTAATTCATGGTTGGGCGTTTTTTTACTCATTGCTCAATATCAGTATATTATTTAGGTAATTTATTTCATTAAAAAAAATAATAAATTTAATCAATGTTACTAAATTCATTTTTAACTATGCATTATTCTCAATGATTTTAATGTATATTTTATCTTTAAATAAAAAAGGCCATGAATCTATTTATAAATATATATGACTAAAACTTTAAAAGAAGATCAATCTATAACAGTATTCACTGCTCAGTCAGTAATCACTATGAATAAATCTTTGCCTGTTACTAATGCTATTGCAGTAAGAAATGGTCAAATTATAGAAACTGGATCGCTTGAATCTATGGAGCCATGGCTTAGTAAAAATGAATATAAAATAGATGACCAATTCAAAAATTCGATCATAGTGCCTGGTCTCATAGATCCTCATTTGCATCCTTCTATGGCAGCAGTCTTACTGCCTATGCAATTCATTACTGCTATGGAATGGAGGATGCCCTGGGGAACGATTCCAGCCACTACTTCAGATGAGAAATTTGATCAACGTTTAAAAGAAGCAATGGTAAACCCTACTCATAAAGAACTTTTTATTACATGGGGGCATCACGATCTATGGCATGGCCCTATCTCTAAGGAAAGATTAAATTCTATTGATTCAAAACGCCCTTTAATTGTTTGGAATAGGTCTTTTCATGAACTTTGTATGAATAATGGAGCGCTAGAGTATTTAGGCATAAAAGAGACAGATGTATCCGGCTTAAGTCAAATTGATTTTAAGCGAGGTAGATTTTATGAAATGGGACTGGGCTACGCTATTCAAAAGTTAAATCCCTACATACTAGCCCCAGATGTATTTCAAGAAGGTCTTAAAAAGCTTAAACAAGTCGTTCATTTTGGTGGCCAAACGACCATTGCAGATATGGCGGTGGGACTTTTTGATTTCGAAACTGAACTTCAATCTCAAATGACCCTATATGATAATGAAGAAACGCCTTTTAGAGTAGAGCTTGTAGCTCATTCAACGGCTTTACCTGGAGCACAGAATACTACAGAAGCTGAAGAGATCATTGCTAAATTACCAGAGAGGAATTCTCATAGATTAAAGTTTCGTAAAAGAGTCAAACTTTTTACGGATGGTGCTTTTTATTCTCAAGTCGCTCAATTACTTGAGCCAGGTTATATAGATGGTCACCAAGGAGAATGGTTAAGTACACCAGAACAATTTGAAGAAGCGACTAGAGTCTATTGGAATAAAGGCTATACAATCCATGTGCATGTAACTGGTGATTTAGGTTTGGAATTAGCGGTTGATGTATTGGAGAAAATGCAATTTGAAAGACCACGATTTAATCATGGATTTACCATAGAGCATTTTGGATTATCTACACCAGAACAAGTGCATAAATTAGGAAAGCTTGGTGCTAATATTTCTGCGAATGCTTATTATCTTTACGAATTATCTAATATTTATGCCAATGATTCTGTTGGGTTCGAGAGAGCTTCGTCTATGGCAAGAATTGGGACAAGCATGCGAGAAGGTGTGACAACGACATTACATTCGGATTTCACGATGGCACCGGCACAACCTTTAATGAGCATGTGGGTCGCAGTTAATAGAATCAATGAAAAGGGAAAAGTCATGGGAGCAGAGGAATGTATAACTCCTCAAGAAGGACTAGAGGCTATTACTATAAACGCTGCCAAAGTTTTAGGTTTAGATCATGAGATTGGCAGTATACGAGCTGGTAAAAAAGCAGATTTTACTGTTCTTGCAGAAAACCCTTTAGAAATTGATCCAATTAAAATTAAAGATATTAAAATTGAGGCTACTGTATTTGAAGGAAAGGTCTTTAATATAAAAACTTCATGATCCCTATAACAATTATTTCTGGATATTTGGGTGCAGGCAAGACTACTTTTATAAATAAAGTGTTAAAAGAAACCAATGTGCCTCTAGGAATACTTGTTAATGATTTCGGAGACCTTGATATTGATTATGATTTAATTAAAAACGACGATGGATTAACCTATTCACTTCCCAATGGTTGTGTATGTTGTAAGTTGAATGATGATACTGGAGCAGCTCTGGAAAGTATCAAGACCAGAGATATATCCGGAGTATTACTGGAGGCAAGCGGAGTTGCCATACCTATCAAAATTGCTAATTATGGTCTGAGTTGGCCTGGCTTTTCTTTAAATGGCATCTTATCTATAGTAGATGGCCAAAGTATTGAAAGTTTATTGCATGATAAATATGTAAAAACTACTGTCAAAGATCAATTAATTCAAGCCGATAGAATAGTATTAAATAGATATAAAGATGGCATACAAAAGAAGTTGTTAGAATTAAATTCTGAGATTTATAAGGATCAAGAAATTCAAAATTATCCAGAATTCATACAAGAAAGTTTTTTTTCAAAGAAAGAGGTGGGTAATTTTCAAAAAAATCACTTCGCGTTTAAAACATGCAGCTTAATTTCTAAAGAATCAATTGATAAAGACCAACTGGAAGACTTTTTGTCGAGTAATCCATATATACATAGAGCAAAAGGCTGGATAAGAGATCGACAAGAAAAATCATGGTTAGTGCAAATGAATAAGAGTGGATGTAAATTTCTTCCCTGCACTTATCAAACGCAAACTAGACTGATTTTTATTTCAACAAAACCGATAAACTTTAAATCTACGTAATTGGTTTGTTTAATATTGATTAGAGTAGATTATATTAAATCTTAATTTCTTTGGTAGGCTGGATCACTGCGGTCACGCATTCCTTTAGGGCCTTCATCGTTTACTTCGCCTTTATCACAAGCCGGCTCAAATCGAGTCCAGTCATGAATCCCTTGTCTTTTAATTATCTTCCATTGCCCACTTCTTTTTTCGAATTTATCGATATACCTACCGCCAACAAACACGTCTTCATCAATGGTGACATCATGCTTTCCAATAAATCCTGCATCAGATTCAAGCCCTTTAGCAATGCGATGATAGGCCGTCCAATAGGATTCAGACCATGCAAAATCTCCATCAACTTCGATGAGAATATTTCCGATTAAATGCTGAGATTGGTCTAGTTTGGAAAGAATGTCGAAGGCAAAGTCGCAAAATTGGGCAGATGGACCTTCATAGGATCCGTGATGGTGAACAGAATCTTCATGAAATACAGATTCCAATAGTTCTCGATCTAATCTATCAATTGCCCGGCAATACTTGTAGACAACATCGCTAATGGCTATTTTTTCAGCCGCCAATTCTAGATGATCTTTCATTACTTTCTCCTTT
>TARA_B110000014_G_C20126742_1_pt1 | contig 14407 bp, 11 predicted proteins | sample TARA_B110000014 | Tara Oceans TARA_B110000014 (sample SAMEA4396468) | marine metagenome | biome: Westerlies Biome; feature: [MES] marine water layer (ENVO:01000295) within the mesopelagic zone...; material: water (ENVO:00002006), including particulate matter (ENVO:01000060) such... | reverse complement strand
AATATTTGCATTCATCGCTTTAATTAGAGTTAAAGATCCAATGCCTAATATAGAAAATAGAACTTCATTGAAAGAAGGGCTAAAGATAGCTTTAAAAAATACTTTAGTTGTAAAGATTATCCTCATCATGTTCTTAGTAATAGCTGGTGAAAGCTTTAGAAATACATTATCTCTATGGTTTATGCGGGATGTGATAGGTGTTGAAACTATAGGGGCAGCCTATGCACGTTATTTCATCTCTGGATTAATTGCTATACCTTTCTGGCTTTGGTTAGGTAAGAAAATTGGAAAGCATAAAGCCTTTTCAATAACATTAATAACAACAGCATTAATAAGCTTCCTTAATTTCTTTTTAGATAATGGGGACTTTGTCTTTTTTCACTTCTTATTTCTTTTAAAGGGAGCATGTTTCGGAGGACTGCAATTCCTGCCTATTTCTATGTTAGCAGATGTAATAGATACTGATTCATTGAAATCAGGAGAAAAAAGAGCTGGAAATATCTTTGCTTTAAATGGAATGATTTTAAAAATTGCTGCCATGTTAGCTATTTGGGCTGCAGTAAGACTAGTAGATTTTTTTGGGTTTAACCCTGGAGTCATAAATACCCAAGAAGAACTGTTAGGGCTTAGAATACTTTACACTATGGGGCCCAGCATCTTCTTTTTACCAGCTTTATATCTGAGTTGGTCGTTCCCATTAACAAAAGGAAAACATGAAGAGATAAGAAAAGAACTTTCTAATCAGAAAACTTAGGCTTCCTTTTTTCTATAAAAGCTTTAATGCCCTCTACATTATCAGGAGTACCAAATAACCTATTTTGTTCTTTAGCTTCAGCTAAATATGTTTCCAGATATGAACTGTCTATAGAAGCTCTCATAATATCTTTGGTTGAGCTTAATGCTTGAGGAGACTTTAAAGAAAGTATTTCAGCCCAAGAAATTGCTTCTTCCAATAAAGACTCTGATGGAACTACCTTATTAGCTAATCCTAACTCTAAGCACTTAGAAGCTGATAATCTTTCTCCTTCTATAGCAATTTGATAAGCTAATTTATAACCAATAGTGTTTGATAATAACCAACTTGCGCCCCCATCAGGTATAAGACCTATATTACTAAAAGCCTGAAGAATATATGAGTCTTCTGCCATAATAGTCAAATCACAAGCCATTGCATATGCGCTTCCTACTCCTGCCGCACCTCCATTTACAGCTGATATGACTGGTTTTGACATTTGCATTATATTTTTTAAACTTGGAAGATATCCTTTCACTAAAGCTTCTTCAGTATCTTTCCAATTAGCATCTTTTTCACTTAGATCTGCTCCTGCACAAAAACCTAAACCAGTCCCAGTAAGGACTAAACAACGTATTGATTTTTCCTCTTTCACAACCGAGGTGGCTACTTCAATATCTTCTACCATCTGCCTATTAAAGGCATTTCTCTTTTCAGGTCTATTAAAACTTATGACGGCGATATTATTCTTAATTTCAAATAACAATGTTTTAAAATCCATATTTACTCCTTAAATTATTCTATTATCTTTCCAATTTAGCAAAATACTCTGCCCGCCCTTCTCTACATAAAACTTTTCATCTATCCATAGATTTGCAATAGCAGCCAATTGTCCATCCAAATATATTAAAGGAAGCCTATTTCTTTCCCAGGGAGGAGTTCTTTTTTCTTGGAATAGACTCTTTAAAGATTTTGAGCAATTCCTTCCAAAAGGTCTAATTATTTCTCCACCTTTTCTAATTTTAACCTCTACCTTTAATTTCTTATCATACTTTATACCATCTCCCTTTTGCCTAATCCCTGTAAGCTCTCCCGTGGGAAATTTAAGAGGAGAAAGTAAATCCCATAAATAAGTATCATGCTTAGAAACCTGAATATTTTGATATCTAATAGCATGCAAATATCCATCATACTTTCTCACTTCGATGGAATTTCTTTGGTTAATCTTTCCTATAGATACTTCAGATGAAATATTATCACCTGATAAAATAATATTTTCGCAAATTTTATTAATAATTTTAGATTCAACATACTTCTGAGTTATTAGCCACACCCAGCGATGAAGAAGATTTCTCATTCTAGATTTATTTAATTTTTTTAATTTAGAAATAGACAATTTTGCAAGCTTATCTTCTTGAGTCATTTGTATATCTTGATCTGCTATATCATTTAAAATCTCTTGAGTATCTCTTGCTCTTTCTGAGAATCTTTTAAAAGAGTCTTGATAGCTTGGCCAGCGTTCTTCTACAATGGGTAATATCTTCTTTCTTATAAAGTTTCTATCAAATCTTAAATTTAGATTAGTATCATCTTCTACCCAATTAAGATTATTTTGAATTGCATATTTCTTAATACTCTCCTTAGTGACTCCAAGTAATGGCCTTAGGATGGACTTATTTTTATATATTGTTTTTTTTGGGATACCTTTCATCCCATTTATACCTGACCCCCGTATCAATCTAAATAATATTGTTTCAGATTGATCATCCTGATGATGAGCTGTACAAATAACATCTCTAGACTCAGCCCAGTCACAAAGAAAAGCATACCTTTTATCTCTCAAAGATTCCTCATTTAAATGTTCATTTAATTTACTAGGTATCTGCCAAGAAATGAAATGAACTCCCAAATCATCTGCAATTTCAGCACAATGTTTTTCCCATAAATCAGAGGAGTTTGAGATTTTATGGTTAACATGTAATGCATAAATAGATGATTTATTTACAGATTTAGTAATTAAGTCTAAAAGAACATGAGAGTCTAACCCTCCAGAAAAAGCTACTCCTATTCTTGTAAAGGTCTTTAACTCTTTTAGAGTTAGAGGTTCAATTAGAGAAGCCATGGATTAAAACTATAAAGAACCATAAGACATGAGTCGTTGATACCTTTTACTTGTTAGTTCGCTTATATCTATATTTCTTAATTCTAAAATATTTTTTTCAATTGAGCCTTTAAGATTATTTGCCATGTAATCAGGATTTCTATGAGCTCCTCCTAATGGTTCTTTAATAATCTCGTCTATAAGACCGAGGTCCAGAATACTTTGTGCACTCAGCTGCATAGCTTCAGCAGCATCTTCAGCTTTATCAGAATCCCTCCATACTATTGAAGCACATGCTTCAGGACTTGCTACAGAATAAGTTGAATATTCAGACATGCTAATTTTATCTCCTACTGCTATTGCAAGAGCTCCTCCAGATCCACCTTCTCCCATGATATTAACTATAATTGGAGTCTTTAATCTAGACATAACGCTCAAATTATAGGCTATTGCTTCACTCTGCCCCCGTTCTTCACTTTCTATTCCTGGATAAGCTCCAGGCGTGTCTATTAAAGTTACCACAGGTAAACTAAATCTTTCTGCTAATTCCATTAATCTACAAGCTTTTCTATATCCTTCTGGTTGAGCCATTCCAAAATTATGAAGTATCTTTTCTTCTGTAGATCTTCCTTTTTCATGACCAATTAAAACGACTTGATGATCACCTATAGTCGCTAAGCCCCCTATAATTGCTCTATCATCTCCAAACCGTCTATCTCCATGTAATTCGTCAAAATGACTACATATCTTTGTTACATAATCAAGAAAGTGAGGTCGCTTAACATGTCTAGCTATTTGAACGCTCTGCCACGAAGATAAATTAGAAAATATTTTTTCTGTTAATAAAACTATTGAATCATTTAATTTATTAACTTCTTTACTTATCTTTTCAGGATCAGTCTCAGGTGAGTTTCTTAACTCCTCTAGTTTAGACTCTAAAGCTTCTATAGGTTTTTCGAAATCTAAATAATCTCCAATCATATCAAAACGTAAAATTCTTTAATGCAAATATAAATGAGTATCATACACCAATTGAATATTTTCCTTCCCAAAGGTCTTTTCAAGTGACAACAATCTATCCTCGTTTAAATTTAAATTGTATTCTTCAGGTAGTGATAAATCAGCCTCTGATTCTTCACCAGAATAAGTTATTAATAAGGGAGTTTTTTTACCCTCCTCTTCTATATTTATTTTTTTTATTTTTTCTAGATTTACCTTCAAATTTTTTGAATTCATCTTTAAATTAACATACTTACAATACTCTCTTCTTGCATCATCAAGGGTAAGAATATTCTGAGCTATTAATTTAAAAGTTTCTTTAAATTCATTACTAGAGAATTCATCCTTTTCAATATCTCCTTCAATGATAACTGCTTGTCCTTTTTTTAAAGCACTTCTAAACTTATCATAAATATCTGCCCAAATAGATACTTCTATTTTTCCAGAAAGATCTACTAAAGTAATAAAAGCAAATCTCCCTCTTTTTCCTTGACGCATATTCAACTGTGAAATAAAACCTCCTAGTCTAGCAAAAGAAGTATCTTGGGTTAGATCTCCTATAAGACCACTACACATCCTAGTTATTTCGTTTTGGCGCCCTTTAATAGGGTTAGATTCTAAATAGAACCCTAAAGATTTATATTCAGCAATAGGCAAATTAAATTTATTTTCTGGGGTTAATGTAATCCTTTCAGGATCTGGATCTATCTGCTCATCCTCAAACAAATCACTAATCCCACTCTGTCTTCTGTCCATTAAATGCTCTACCTTCTTTAAGGTAGCATTTATAGATCTAAAGAGATCTTCTCTTACTCCTAACCCATCCATTGCCCCAGATCCAATCAAAGCTTCTAATACCCTCTTATTAATACGAAATTTATTCATTCTCAGACAAAAATCTTCTAAATTAGTAAAATGAGATATTTCACGTTCAGTTTGAATTCCTCCTATTAAAGATTCTCCAACCCCTTTAATAGCTCCAAGTCCATAAAGTATTTCATCATCTGAAATATCTAAAAAGAGATATTCACTCTTATTTATATCTGGCTTGGTTACTTTTAATTTCATTTCTCTGCATTCATCTACAAACATTTGGACTCTATCTGTTGAATCAATCTCACAAGACAAAACGGAGGCCATGAAAGAGGCAGGAAAATGAGCTTTAAGCCAAGCGGTTTGATAAGCAATAAGAGCATAACCAACGGAATGAGAACGATTAAATCCATAGCCAGCGAATTGTTCAATTTGATCAAACAAATTTCCAGCATACTTTTTATCTACTTTATTTAATGCACTTCCTTCGATAAAGGAAGATCTCTGCTGCTCCATTTCCTCTTTCTTCTTTTTTCCCATAGCCCTTCTAAGAATATCAGCCTGTCCTAAACTAAAACCAGCTAGATCTTGTGCTATTTGCATCACTTGTTCTTGATAAACAATGACTCCATAGGTAGGACTTAGTATATTTTTTACAGCCTCATGTCCGTAAGTGACATCCTCTCTTCCATGTTTCCTTTCAATATAAGACTGAACCATATTCATGCCTAAGGCTCCAGGCCTGTAGAGAGCATTCATACTTACAATATCTTCAAAACGATTGGGAACTAATTGTTTTAAATACTCTCTCATGCCTCTTGATTCAAGCTGAAAAACCCCTGTAGTGTCTGCCTTTTGAAGAAGGCTAAAAGTTTTTTTATCATTGAGAGGTAAATCATCTATCCTTAATTCTTTATTAATATTTTTTAGATTTACTCTTTTTAAAGTCCTATCAATAATTGTGAGTGTTTTTAGCCCTAAGAAATCAAATTTAACTAGTCCTACTGCCTCAACATCTCCCATATCAAATTGAGATGCAACAGTACCCTTTTCTTCATCTAAAATAAGAGGAGTAAAATCTGTTAAAGCTGTAGGTGCAATTACAACTCCAGCTGCATGTGTACCTACACTTCTAGCAATGCCTTCAAGTTTGAGTGCCATCTCGTAAACTTCCAAACCACCATCACTTGAATTAACAAGCTCCTTAAATTCTTTATCCTTATAAGCTTGCTTAAGAGAAATACCGAGAACATCTGGCATAGCATTGACTAAAGATTCACCAAACCAATATGGTTTATCTAATACCCTTACTACATCTTTAATTACTGCTCTAGCTGCCATAGTTCCTCTTGTTCCTATTTGAGCTACAGATTCTTTGCCATATTTTTGTGTCACATAGTCAAGAACCCTATCTCTGCCATCTCTACAAAAATCAATATCAAAGTCCGGATTACTTACCCTTTCTGGATTTAAAAACCTTTCAAAAAGAAGATCATATTTTATAGGGTCTATAGAAGTAATGCCTAAGGCATAAGCAGTGATAGAACCAGCACCTGAACCTCTGCCGGGACCAACAGGTATTTCATTCTCTTGAGCCCAATTTACAAAGTCTGCGACTATTAGAAAATAGCCCGCAAAATCTAGTTTACATATCATATTGAGCTCATATTCAAGCCTTTCTGCATATTTTTCTTTATGAATATCATACTTATTTACTGACGATTCTATAAATTCAATTCTATTCTTTAATCCTTGCTCAGCGCTCTCCCTAAGCATGTCTTCATTACTTTTTCCTTCTGGGACATCGAAGTCAGGAAGGAAGAATTTACCAAGATCAATTTCTAGATTACATAGTTTAGAAATTTCAACTGTATTTTGAAGAGCTTCCGGTATATCAGAAAAAAGATTTATCATTTCTTCCGTTGAAGTTAAATATTGCTTTGGAGAATAGATCTTTTTTCTTCTAGGATCGCTTAATGTTTCACCTTTTTGAATACAAACTCTAGCTTCGTGCGCCTCGAAATCTGATAAATTTCCTTCTGAATCTATAGGCTCTAGAAACCTCACATCATTAGTTGCAACCAAAGGAACCTCATGCTGGATTGATAAATCTATAACACTAAGATTATGTTCCTCTTCTCTTTCCCTATTTACTCTTTGTATCTCTAAAAAAAAATTATTATTAAAAATTTTTTTTAAAGCTATCACTCTATCTGAAGCGAGGCTTTCATCTCCCGAAAGTAAAGATTTGCCTACATAACCAAATTGACCTCCTGATAAAGCTATGATGCCTTGATAATTACTTTCAAGCCAATCTAGGTTTACATGGGGAACACCTTTTTTTTGGCCATCTACATAAGACCTAGAAACTATTTTTGTAAGATTCTTGTAACCTAGATTATCTTTTGCTAATAAAACTAAAGTTCCTGAAGACTGATCATTATCCTCAACTAAGTTTATTTCCACACCTATTATTGGTTTAATTCCATTTTTTCTTGCAGCTTTATAAAATTTTATTAAACCAAAAAGATTAGAAATATCAGTTAAAGCTATAGCAGAAAAATTTTTTTTATAAGCTTCCTCTGCTAAATCATCTATTCTTATTATTCCATCTGATAACGAAAATTCAGAATGTACATGTAGATGTATGAATTCTTGATTAGTATTTAAGCTCATTAACTTCATTATCCAATTTTTTTAAAGGTTTGAAAGTCATTCTGTGGTGTTTACATGGACCAAATTCTTTCAACGCCTTCAAATGAAATCTTGTAGGATATCCTTTATTATTTTTGAAATCATAAATAGGGAATTTTTTATCTAATTTTTTCATTAACTCATCTCTGGCAACCTTAGCAACAACAGATGCAGCCATAATACTGTGTATTTTAGTATCGCCTTTAATAATCATTTCTAATGGTAAATCTGTACTAGGTGCAATATTCCCATCAATAAGAAGCTTTGAAGGCCTACACGAAAGGGATTTAATAGCTCTTTTCATTGCTAACAAGCTTGCATGTAATATATTTAAAGTTTCTATCTCAGTAACACTAGACTTTCCTATACTAAAAGCTATTGCATTAGCTCTTATTTCCTTATCAAGCCTAATTAGTTCTTTAGGACTTAAACTTTTTGAATCACTTAAACCGATAATTCTTTTTTTGCCTAAAATAACAGCTGCTGCAAACACAGGACCTGCTAGAGGACCTCTACCTACTTCATCAACTCCAGCAATTAACATTTAGAATAGAATTCAATAATTGCATCCTTAGCTGAACTAGGACCTTCACCTATTAAAGAAATATGAATTTTCCGAAATTTTTCAAGAATTATTGAACGTTTTATACTTCTTAATTCTTTAAATGACTTTAAGATATTATGTTTTGTTACCTTGCCTTGCAATAACTCCGGAACTATTTCTTCATTACTCAATAAATTGGGTAAGGAAAAGTAAGAAATATTTAAAAAAGGTTTAATAAAAAAATAACTAAACCAATTTGTTTTATAAATAACCAAAGACGGAACGCCTAGAAGCAAGGCTTCCAGGCTAGCGGTTCCTGAAGTTATGATTCCATAATCAGATTTTTTTAAAATTTCATGAGAATTATCAAAAGTAAATTCTATAAATAATAATTTATCCTCGTCTCTATTAAGTAATTGCAAATGATCCTTGCTAACCAAGGGCATTACAAAATTCATATTAGTATATTGTGATTTAAGTTCCTTGGCTGCTTCAATCATCAGAGGTGCTAATAATCTTATCTCAGATTCTCTACTTCCAGGCATTAAAGCCACTCTGATATTTTTATTATTTTGATCATCCAAAAGATCACGAGATAAATCTAATTTTTGTGCTAGAGGATGTCCAACGTATTTTACATTTACTTCAGAATCTTTATAAGAACTTTCTTCAAAAGGAAATAAAGTCAACATTAAATCTACTGATTTTTCAATCTTCTTAATCCTTCCCTTACGCCAAGCCCAAACTGAAGGACTAACATACTGAATGGTTTTAATAGAAGCTTCTTGTTTTAATGACTTTGCTAATGGAAGATTAAAATCTGGAGCATCTATTCCAATAAATAGATCGGGTTTATTTTTTTTAAGAAAATCTTTTAGTTTTTTTCTAAGCTTTATCAATTCCGGTAACCTTTTTAAAGGTTCCCAAATTCCCATTACCGAAATCTTATCTAAGTCAAAAAAAGATTTTAAGCCTGCTTCCTTCATTTCTTGACCGCCAACCCCTATAAATTCGCAGTCAGGAAAATCCTTCTTAATGGATTCTATTAATGAAGCACCTAATTGATCTCCTGACTTCTCACCAGCTACTATTCCTATCTTTAATAATGGCTTACTTTTTATATTTTCATGCGGCATTATCGAACAATACCGCGAGTAGAATTTATAAGAGATTTAGCAAACAAATCAACTTCAGGATGTTTTTTGATCAAGGGTGACATTTGATCTAACGCTTCATCTACTGTTAATTTATTTCTATATGTTAATCTATATGCAGATCTTAGAGCTTCAATTTTTTCAACGCTAAAACCAATTCTTTTTATACCTGTTGTATTTATTCCAAAAGGCGAAGCAGGATTACCTCTCACTTTAACAAAAGCAGGAATATCTTTATTTACAGCGCTACCCATAGCACAAAAACTGTAAGCACCTAAAGAACAATACTGATGAACAATTGCATATCCTCCAAGTATAGCTCCTTTACCAACTTTAACTGCACCAGCAATAGCTGCTTGGTTAGTTAAAATAGCATCATCTTCGATAATACAATCATGAGCCACATGAGAATATGCTAAAAGCAAAATATTATTACCTATTCTTGTGACCCCTTCCTCTTGAACCGTACCTCTATGAATAGTCACACCTTCTCTGATTACATTGTTATTTCCTACGATAAGTTTTGTAGGTTCTCCTTTATATTTTTTATCTGGACTTCCGTCACCTACTGAAGCAAATTGAAAAATATGATTATCTTTTCCTATTTCAGTTGGGCCATTAATAATTACATGCGACTCAATTTTAGTACCTGACAAAATTTTTACATCTGGGCCTATAACTGAGTATGGCCCTATCTGAACTCCTTCTTCTAAATGAGCTTTTTTGTCAATAATTGCTGTTGAATGATGCATTATTTAGGCCTGTCTGCGCATAGAATAATTGCTTCACCAATAACCTTATCATTCACTGAAGCAGAGCAATTAAACTTCCAAATTCCCCTCTTCTCTGCAAGAACTTTGGATTCTAGAATTATCTGATCTCCAGGAATAGCTGGATTCTTAAATCTTAAATTATCTGCTCCTACAAAATAATAAATAGAGCCCTGTTCAGGTTTTTTATTCATAGTTTTAAATCCTAAGATTCCTGAAGCTTGGGCCATAGCTTCTAAAATTAAAACACCAGGCATGACTTGTTTTCCAGGAAAATGGCCATTAAAGAAGGGTTCATTTGTGGTAACATTTTTTATAGCTTTTATATATTTCCCTAATTCAATCTCAACAACTCTATCTACCAACAAGAATGGATAACGGTGAGGTAAATATTCTTGAATTTCTTCAATATTGATCTCTATTTCCATATCTATACCTTTATTAAATTATAATTTTTTATAAATATTATTAAGCTTCTTAAAGAGAACTGCATTTTTTCTCCATTCTTTATTTTCCATAATAGGAGTTCCAGAAGAGTATATTCCAGGCTTCTTAATAGATTTTGTTACTAAAGTCATTGCAGTAATATGAACTTCATCACATATAGAAATATTATCAATAACTCCGCAGCATCCTGCAATAGTACAAGATTTTCCTATAATGGAACTACCTGCAATAGCGCTATTAGCTGCTATTGCTGAAAACTCACCCACCTCCACATTGTGAGCTATGTGCACTTGATTATCTATTTTCACATCTGAACTAATAATAGTATTACCAACCGATCCTTTATCTAAGGAAGAATTAGAACCTATTTCTACTCTATCGTGAATGATAACCCTGCCTAAATGTTCAATCTTAAACCAGTTACCATCTTCTTTAGCAAAACCCAAACCATCTGATCCTACTACAGTTCCGCTATGAATTATTACATCTTCACCTATTTCACTATCACTATAGATTGTCACATTTGGGTAAATAATAGAATCTTTTCCTATTTTTACATTTCTTCCTATGTAACAACCATTTCCAACTTTAACACCATCATCGATAAAAGAGTCTCTGCCAATAGTTGTAAAAGGTCCTATTGATGATGACTTACTTAACTCCGCTGCATCATGAATATCCGCTTTATCCGAAATGCCATCTTTTAGCTCTTCGCTAAAAGGAATTTTAAAAAGTTTTGTTGCTTTTGCATAAGACAAATAAGGGTCTTTTGAAATCAACACACTTGAAGAAGTTAAATCAGCATGCTCTTTCGAAATAATGATTGCACAAGCTCTACTTTGGTTGAGATCAGAAAGAAATTTCTTTTCTGAAAAAAAAGAAATTTCTTTCTCAGTCGCTTTATTTAAGGGTCCAATGCCATAGACAAGTTGTTCCTTATTACCTTTAAGGGTTGCTCCTATCTGATTAGCTAAATCTTCTAGAGTGAGATTTTTGGAAGCAGACACAAAAAACTATTCTTCCTTTTGATTAAGGAGCTCAACTACTTCAGGAGTAATGTTTAATGAAGGATCTCCCTGATCCCAGCCTAAAACAGCATTTCTTTGAAGAAGTATTTTTATTCCCTTAGCCCTCATGAGTTCTGTAAGAACTTTCTGGACCTTTGGCGCTTGTTCTTGCTGAATACCCTGAACTAATTCATTCCTCATTTGCTGTAATTTCTGATTCAAAAAGTTAGCATCTTGTTCAAGAGACCTTAATCTCTTTTGAGCTTCCAACTTTTCTTCATCTGACATTGTTGTTCCATCTTTTTGAACATTGGCAGCTATTTCTTGAGCTTCATTAACTTTTAGTTGAAACTCTTCTGATACTTCCTTCCATTCTTTGCTATTAGAGAGCTCTTCAAAAGCTTGCTTAGCTAGTTCTGTACTAAGAATAGCTGCTTCAACATCTATTACTGCTATACCTTCTAATTCAGCTGAAAATAAATTAGCTGATAATAGTATTGGAATAAAAAAGAACAATATTTTACGATGTATCTTAATCATGTTAACTCCTTGATTTTTTAGTTTGCGAATTTTAACTTTTTATTACTACTAAATACTACCTTAATCTTAAAATTGGCTACCAATTTCAAATTGAAAACCTTCAGTTTCATCTAACTCGCCCTGATTAAAGGGCTTAGATATGGCAAAGGACATAGGGCCCAATTGAGTAATCCAAGACACCCCAAAGCCAAACGAATACCTTAATTCACCAATATCTAATTCACTGCAATTTACATTATATTGAGTTTCTTTACATTCTTTAGCGAAAACGTTTCCTGCATCTATAAAAATAGAACTTCTTAGAGATCTCTGATCTTCTAAAAATGGTAACTTAAAAATAAAATCTAACCCGCCCTCAAGCAAATAAGCTCCACCAATTGATCTATCATCTTGATAGGAATATGGATTATAAATAAAATTTCCATCCTCACCCTGTAATGGGTTACCTTCATTATCTAAATAATATGGCGAAGGAGTAGCTCTAGGTCCTAGAGTATTTTGTTTAAAACCCCTTACTGAACCAACTCCTCCAGAATAAAAATGTTCAAAAAATGGAGGTACTTCAGTATCTCCATACGCCTCTAATGCACCTAATTCTCCCCTTAAACCTATTATTAATCTTCCTCCAAAGAGAGGTTTAAAATACTTATGCCTATAAGTCGCCCTTAAATAAGTTAGAGAACTTCCAGGAACAGTTACCTGCAGTGCCAAAGATTGTGACTGACCGGCCGTAGGAAAAATACCTCTATTTAAAGTAACCTTTGACCATACTAGTTGAGTTTTCAAGACTTCAAAATCCGTCCCTTCTGAAGAAATGAAATCGATAATTTGCGAAGCTGGCAAGGAGCCTGCATCTATCTGCGTATGATCATAATTTAGATTGAGACCAATTCTTTCAATATCAGAAATTGGAAATCCAAATTGGATTCCAGCTCCATAAGAGTCAGATGTATAACTTGCTATATTAAATTCTCCATAATCAGATTCACGAAAGTACAAACTATAACCTCTACTCACACCTTCAGAAGTATAATAAGGATCACCATAATTAAAGGAATAATTTGTCTGCCAATCACTTTTATTGATTCCTATTCCTACTTGCTTGCCTGTGCCAAATGCATTATTTTCTGAATAATTTAAACCCAGAGTCATGCCATAAGCGCCATAGCCAAGGCTACCTCCTACACTTCCTGAATACTCCTCTTCAACAGTAAATTCAACATCTATCTGATCAGATACGCCAGGTACTGGCTTAGTTTCTGACTCAACTTCTTTAAAGAAACCTAAACGTTCAAGTCTAAGCTTTGAATTTTCAATTAACTGATTGGATGCCCAAGCGCCCTCCATTTGTCTTAATTCCCTTCTCAAGACTACATCGTGTGTTCTTTCATTTCCTTTGAAAGAAATTCGCCTAACATAAGTTCTTTGTTTAGCATCGACATAGAATGTTAGGTCAACTTCACCTGTTTCATCATTTACTTCTGGTACTCCCTTTATCTCAGCGAAGGTATATCCTTCGTTTCCTAAAATATTAGTAAATAATTCTTCAGTTTCAGTAATTAATATTTGAGAAAATATCTCTCCTTTTTGTATTAGTACTAACTGATTTAAAATTGCTTCATCTATAGGAAGATCTCCTGCTATATCTATATCATTAACTATAAAGGTATTACCTTCTGTTATATTTAAAGTTATAAAAACAGACTTTTTATCATGAGAAATAGAAACTTGCGATGAATCAAGTTCAAATTCTACATAACCTCTATCTTTATAAAATGAAGTTAAGGTTTCCATATCACCTTTTAACTTTTCTCTAGAATATCTATCATCATTTTTAAAAAAAGAAAGCCATCCTCCAACGCTTAATTCAAAACCTTTTAAAAGCTCTTCATCTAAGAAAGAATTGTTTCCTATAATATTAATATTTGAAATCTTTGAAACTTCCCCTTCCTCTATCTCAATCTTTACTCCAACCCTATTTCTTGGCTCACTTTCAGCTTTAACATCTACTTTTGCACCATACCTACCCTGACTTATATATTGTCTGTTCAATTCTAAACTCAGTCCGTCCAAAATAGATCGTTTAAACACCTGCCCTTCAGATAAACCAGCCCCTTTAAGGCCTTTCATGAGATCCTCAGTTTTTAAAGCCTTATTTCCTTCTATCTCTATAGAGGCTATAGAAGGCCTTTCCTGTATATTAATAATCAAGGTATCTCCATCTCTACCAATCTCTATATCATCAAATTGACCAGTTGAAAATAGAGACTTACTCACATCAATTAAAGCATAACTATCTGCTGAGTCTCCTACAGATAAAGGCATAGCAGAGAAAACACTTCCTGCTGAAACTCTTTGTAAACCACTTATCCTGATATCACTTATTACCCATTCTTCAGCACTCAAGGTTACTGGCGACAATAAGCTTAATGACATAATTAATCCTAAAAATAGAGTATGTATATAAGTCTTGTTAAAAAAAAGCACTAAATTATCCTCATAACATCATTAAAGATAGCAAAAATCATCAAGCTACCTATAAATAAAATACTTAATCGAAAAGCGTATTCTAGAAAGTTTTCAGAAATAGGCGAACCTTTTATTT
>TARA_B110000014_G_scaffold264474_1_pt1 | contig 14420 bp, 16 predicted proteins | sample TARA_B110000014 | Tara Oceans TARA_B110000014 (sample SAMEA4396468) | marine metagenome | biome: Westerlies Biome; feature: [MES] marine water layer (ENVO:01000295) within the mesopelagic zone...; material: water (ENVO:00002006), including particulate matter (ENVO:01000060) such... | reverse complement strand
TTGGCAGAGTCTGGTTGAATGCACCGGTCTTGAAAACCGGCAAGGGGAAACCCTTCGGGGGTTCGAATCCCTCACTATCCGCCGCATTACATGAAATGCAGGCTTAAATAAGATATCTGTGTTTCTATCATGTGAATAAATCTCTATAAATTAAGACTATTAGTGAATATAGCTTCATTTATTTTTGCTCCCTTTACTTAACTATTTTTAGATATTGTTGGATTCATGTTGGATCAAATTTTGCAGATCTGAGGTATTGATTTAAGATGAAAGAATGAAAAAACTAAAAATAGTGTCAGTTATCGCCTTACTTTACTCAATGACTGCCAGTGCAGCAGTGTGTTTCCTTGAAAATGAAACGACTAGTGGAATGAATAAAATCTGCTATTACTCGTGTGTATCAGGAACAAAAGCAATAACTATAGGTGCTGTACAACTCTGCCCATTGACCATAGACGGCTAACCGTTTATCAAGAACCCTAACTTACCAGATTAGCTTGGATTAATATTCCAATACTTTCCCCACAATCCTCTTCTGAGAAATTCATAATCTGAGATATTTCATTTGCATATATCCACTTCATTAATTTTCAATTAATATATATTGTAAATAGAAAAAGATTATGACAGATAACGAGACTACAAAATTTAATAAAAAAATTATACAAGAATTCCGTAAAAACCATGGAATAGTAGGTGAACCATTTTCAGGAATTCCTTTGCTCTTATTAGCAACCACAGGAGCTAAGTCTGGTAAATCTCGCTTAAATCCTTTGGCATATAGTGAAGAAGGGGATGACATAGTGGTTATAGCATCTATGGCAGGAGCTGAACAGAATCCGCCTTGGTTCTACAATCTTAAAGCATATCCCAATGTTGAAGTTGAAGTAGGTGATGAGAAATTTCAAGCTATTGCTCAAATTACGGACGAACCTCTACGCACTGATCTTTATAAAAAGATGGAAGAAAAAATGCCTATGTTTTCTCAGTATAGAGAAAAAACAAAGAGAGTAATTCCAGTCATCCTATTAAAGAAAGTTAATAGTTCCACTAATTAATTAAGCAACATATGACAAATGAAGGCCTAAAATCTATATTAGAAATACAGCAACTTGTTTGTAAGTACAGTCGGGCTATTGATAGAAGAGACTTCAAGTTACTTAGTCAATTATATTCTAAAGGTTCTGAAGATCACCACGGTGGAATGTTTAAAGGATCAGGGGAAGATTATGTTACTTGGGTAGAAGAGGCTTTAAAGCAGACCACCCATACCTCTCATCAGATTTTTAATCATCTCATTGAACTAGATCCGGATAATAACTCTTATGCAGAAGGCGAAGTATACACACTTAATGTTCATATAATGAAAGATTCTATGGGCAAAGATGTTAATTTAAGCACAGGAAGTCGCTATCTTGATAAATATACAAAAACTACCAAAGGGTGGCAATTTTTGTATAGAAAAGTGATAGCAGACTATGCTTTAGAATCTGCCATTCCTTCGGGAGAGTTAGTAGATAGTTTGAGATCGGGAGGAGCAATAGGTGGAACTAATAAGGATGATCCTTCTTATGGATACTTTAAATTAATCTAAAGATTAGCTAATCCTAGTAGATCTATTTTTTTAATAATATCTTTCAATAAGATATTTTCCATTTTCTTGTTTTCACCAACTACGTGATATTGATTTGCTCCCATAGTACCTATTAAATCTTTATTTGTTGGCCCATATAGAGTGATTGATGGAGTGCCAACTAATGCTGATAGGTGGGCTAATCCTGTGTCAGAACATACGCAAAATTTTGCTTCATTAATTATATAACTAATTTCATTCAACGACATTAGATCAAGAGCTATGGCATTTGTTTTTCTGGTGATCTCTGAAGCTCTGTCTAATTCTTGTAGATTTCCGGAAGTTAAAAGTGACCTAAAACCTAATTTCTCTATATATAGAATTAAATCTCTCCAGTTATCTTTAGACCATAATTTAGTATGCCAACTAGCATTTTGAACTATCACGACAAATTCTTCAGGGATTTCAATTTTTGGCTTAGTAAATTTTGTTTTATCAACGCCATAATTAAAATTTTCTTTATTGGGTTTATACTCAAGAGCTCTGGACATTAAGATATTTTGTCTTTGTATTGCATGCAATTCTTTTGATATTGAAGTTGACTTGCTATAAGCCCAATGAGCAGGGTATTCTCTTACACTATTTTTATCCATGCCAAAAACCTCACCTTTATAAAGGTATGAGATAAAAGCACTTTTAATATTATTTTGCATATCAATAACAAAATCATATGCTTCAGCATTTATTTCATTTTTTAGAATCTTAAGCTCCTTTAGGGAAGATATGCTAAAAAGCTGTTTTTTCCAATTTCTATGATTACTAATTAGAATATTTCTAACATTGGGGTGCCAAGACGGTACTTCGCCAAAATTGGTATCTACTACCCAGTCAAACTGTATATCTGGGTAGTGGCTAGAAGCTTCGCTGATCGCAGGAAATGCATGCATTAAATCACCCATAGAAGATAGCTTAATTAACAGAACTTTCATGACTTAAGTTTTTTAAAAAAAGAACTTATAGAATGTCTTAATAGATGAAATCTTTGTGAACTCTTGCGAACATAATTTATTTGGATAGACCTTCGTTTACCTTCAAAACTTTTATATCCATGCCAACAATTATTAGTTACTTTAAAAATGACCATATTCCCTAAATAAGCAGGGATCTCAATAATATAGTCATCTAGATTATCTTTGGACTTTAGTAATCTTAATAAGCCATTTTTATGATCCCAAGTTTTATTCAAATATATTAAAATAGTTAGTATTTTAGACTTTGAATCTGAATGAATATTTCCATCTTTACTTCTAGAATAACCTCTTAATGTAGGCACAACCATTGAATCATTAAGGTTAATAGAAAACTTTTTTTCTAATATTTTTTTTATTTCATCACTCTCGAAATCTTCTACTAGAGCATTTAGGCTATTTTTATTATCAGATGAAAGATTGAAACTTCCCCCTTGATTAATGTTTGGAAAATCTTTTAATAGGTCTTTTGACCGCTCCATATGCAGAAAAATATTATTTACATGAATAAAAGGAAAAAATTTCTTATTTATTAATGCAGCATCTAATAATTTTTTATTTAATAATTGTGTCATTCATCTTTAATCTTTATTAAGATTTTCTATATTCTAAATATATTGTTCTAATTTAGTAGCATTGTTGTTCTATTTAAATAAAATTATGAAAAAAAATTTCTTGTTATTCACTATATGTCCTTTGTTATCTTTTGCAGATACTTCTATTAATACGCTTTTCAGTCAGGAAGTAAGCCTAACAGATGAATTAAATATGACTATACAGATCAAAGAGTCGGATGGAGGAGTGCTTATTCCTCAACATACTCATCCCTATTTAGGAACTGTTTATCTTATATCTGGTCAAGTAGAAGTAGATATAGAGGGGGAAAAAACTTTATATAAAGCAGGAGATTCTTGGTTAGAGCCGAAGAATAAAATTCACAGTGGTAAGTCAATTGGCCCTATAAAATACTTCGTCGTTTATCATCACCAACCAGGACAGCCTTACACTAATTAAACTCACGATTTTTGTTTTCTACTTTGATTTTTATACGCCTCAAAAAGGATAAAATAGTTTCATGATGTTGCGCTCCTTGCAATAGGTATTGATCATTGATTATGAAAGTAGGAACACCGCTAATATCTCTTTCTCTATAAGACCTTTCTTCTTTGATTACTGTTTCCAGCCCATCATTAGTATTCATAAACTTATCTAATAGACTCTGTTCTATGCCTATTTCTTTGGCTATCTTTAATAGCTCTTCCTTTGAGCTAATATTGGTGCCATGAGTAAAATGATGAGTAAATAAAGACTCAGCTAAATTACTTTTTAGTTCTAAATCTTTAGTTAACTCTATTAATCTATGAGATTGCAACGTATTTGGTACTAATTTAGGTTTCTTAAAATTAAAGATAAAACCATGGTTCAGGCCTTCTTTTATTAAATGCTTACTATTGTCTCTAGGTGGAGAGTTAAAATGATTTTTATTTTTAAAGAATAACTTCTTATCAATTCCTTCTGGCGGAATTTCAGGATGTAGCTGGTAGGGCCTCCAGTTAATTTCCAAAGTGATTTCTTTTTTTAGAAATCTTTGCGCTACTTTTAAATTCTTATAGCCTACTACGCACCATGGACAGACTATATCGGAAACTATATCGATTGTTAATTTTTGAAGCATTTTATTTCTTTCAGACTATGATATTACTATAAATTAAAGAATAATTACCTTGAAATGAACAATATGAAAAATATATGTGTTTTTGCAGGATCAAACTTAGGCTCCGAATTAGCCTTTGCAAAAAATGCCGAAGAATTAGGAAAAATAATAGCAACGTCTAAAAAAAAATTAGTCTATGGCGGCGGAAGAAAAGGCCTTATGGGGGTTATAGCAGACTCAGTATTAGCTTATGACGGTCTAGTGACAGGAGTAATTACTAAACAATTAGAAGAAATTGAAGTAGGGCATAAAAACTTAAGTGAACTAATTATTGTTGATTCTATGCACCAAAGGAAAGAAATTATGTTTAATGTCTCTGATGGAATTATTTGTTTACCTGGCGGAGTGGGGACTTTAGATGAGCTTTTTGAGTCATTAACTTGGAATCATCTAGGCATTCACTCTAAGCCCATAGTATTACTCAATATATCTAAATATTATGAACCATTATACAATTTTATAATTCAAACTATAAAATCTGGTTTTCTGCCTGAAGCCGCCCTAAAAAGACTTTGCATAGTCAATTCACCTGAAGAATCAATAGATTATATTGATAATTTTAATCTCTAAAATTTAATTTCTGATTACCAAGTTAATTTTTAAATTTTAACGCTTATAATTGTATCGTTTCTTGCATTTAGCGTGAATATTGTTAAGATAATTCTTAAGCTATTTCTGAAATAAATCGGAACTCGAGACCCGAATTAGGTAGGATATGGACAGAAGAAGAAGGGTGACAAGATCGACGAAAGTCAGCCACCTATCAACTATTTAGGTTATAGTTGATAAAGCGTTTACCAACGCAGATCCCTTCTACTTCGCTCAATACTGGTAAACTTAATTTTGTAAGTTAATTCTTTCTATTCTTTCGATAATTCTTTGTTTTCCTTCAAAAGAGACTTTAAATACATCTATAGATTCATAAATTATTTTATCTGAATATTCATACTCTGGTAATTCATTTAATTTATCTTCATCTTTCTTACAGCCTACAAGACTTATATGAGGCCTATAGTTCCTTAAATCATTGTCAAATCCTACAATTCCTAAGGATTGAGATACAGTATGATGTAAAGATTTAAGTTTTGTTGAAGAATCTAAATAAGCTACTAATGTTCTTCCTTTTTCATTGGGGAAGTAATTAATTTGCTTCATATTTAAGCTAATTTTTCCAATTCCAGGCACTTTATCATTAAGTATAGATATTAATTCTTGAGATTGTTCCGGTTCAATATGTGCAACGAAATTTAATGTTACCAAGTAATCTGAACTTTTATACCAAAACAAATTTGCAGGTTTAGAAGTTTCTTTTTTTAATAAATTAACATAATGTGACAGACTCTTATTTAAAACTAAGTCTGGAGTTAATGTGATAAGTAGTGACATAATCCAATTTAAAAAATAATCTTGTGAATCATAAGGTAAACTTCTATTCTTTCAAGGTTTTTTTGTATTATAGAAAACAGGTATATTTTAATGGCAAGATTAAGAGTTCTAACAGGCATAACTACTAGCGGCAGGCCTCATATTGGAAATCTTTGTGGCGCTATACTTCCTGCCATAAATGAAAGCAATAATAAAGATGTAGATTCCTTTTTATTCTTAGCAGATTATCATTCATTAATTAAGTCGCAAGATCCTATCACGACTCATAATTCATCAATAGAAATGGCGGCATGTTGGCTGGCATGCGGTCTAGATTTGAAGAAGACTACTTTTTACCGTCAATCTGATATTCCACATATTATGGAGCTTAATTGGATTCTAAGTTGTGTTACTGAGAAAGGCCTCCTTAACAGGGCTCATGCATATAAAGCGGCGGTCGATAAGAATAATCAGAAGTATCCCGATAAAAATATTAATATGGGTTTATTCAATTATCCAATTTTAATGGCTTCTGATATTTTAATGTTTAATGCAAATATAATTCCAGTAGGTCAAGATCAAATTCAGCATGTTGAAATTGCTAGAGATGTTGCTACAAAATTCAATCATCATTACCAAAAAATTTTTAACCTGCCCGAGGCAAGGATTCAAAAAAATAAAGGTATTTTACTGGGATTGGATGGCCTAAAAATGAGTAAGAGTTATGGGAATGAAATTTCTATTTTTTTAGACTCAAATACATTAAGAAAAAAAGTCATGAAAATCAAAACTAACTCTTTAAAACCTGGGGAACCTAAAGACCCTAAAAGCTGTACTATATTTAATCTTTATTCTCACTTCTCCTCAAAGGAAGATCTTAATAATCTTAGTAAGCACTATGAAAACGGGATTTCTTGGGGCGAAGCAAAAGAATTATTGTTTCAACTTCTGGATGATAATTTGTCCAACTATAGAAAAGAGTACAATAAATTAATAGATGACAAACAGTATTTAGAAGGAGCTTTAACTTCTGGAGCAGAAAAAGCCATACAAGTTAGTGAGCCCTTGATTCAAGAAATAAGGAAGTTAGTAGGCATAAGGAAGATTGGTGGCTGATAAAGATAATTCTATATTAAATCTACAACCTCCATATCTTTTTTCTGAAGAATATCGTTTTAATCTTAGACTTCATGAACATGGAAAATTAAGGCTAATTTCTTTAAATATTCTAGACTTTGAAGGTGATATTAATCTACTTATATTATTTCAATCCTTAATAAACTCTTCATATTATCAGGAAGTAATGTTTGATCACTATACTAGCCCCAGTAATGGTTATCATGGCCCATTTCTTATTAAAAATATTGACCCAGTTAATTTTAATGAACTTAAAAAGGAAGTTTTTCAGGAAGTTTTTTTTGGAGCACTAACTAAAGTAAAAAAAGATACTCCTTTAATTAGAGTAGAAAAAACCGATAAGGTTAGATCGTTATTAAAATACTTAGATGTAGATAATAGTTTAATTTTTTCTCTAAGTAATTGTAATTTATTTAATAGATTAGAAAGTGGTCAAAAATATGAACATGAATGGTCTCATGCAATAAATTATTTTTTTGAATTTATATTAATCAATTTAAGAGATAAGCAAATTAATTGTTTATATCTAGTATATGAGTAATAAGAAAGATTCTTTACCCAAAACTATTTGGATTCTTGCATTGGCTCTACTTTGTGTAGGCGCTGGTCAATCTATCATCTTTATTACTGTTCCGCCGGCTGCAAGAGATCTAGGCTTAAGCGAAATACAAATAGGTTTAATTTTTTCATCTTCCGCTATTGCCTGGATGATCTTTAGTCCCTATTGGGGCAATCTAAGTGATTCTGTTGGAAGGAAAAAAGTTGTGTTAATAGGCTTATTTGGATTTGCCATATCTCTATGCCTTTTTAGTATATGTATATCTTTAGGAAATTCAGGATATATTTCTGGATTGTTACTATTTATTTTGCTCATTTTATCAAGGACTATCAACGGTTTATTTGGCAGTGCTACTAGGCCAGCGTGCGGAGGTTGGATTGCTGATATAACCTCTATAAAAGAAAGAAGTAGAGCATTTGCAAGATTTGATTCAGGGTTTTCAGCAGGCAGAATAATAGGTCCGGGCATAGCTGGATTCCTGCTTCTTATTAGCTATAACTTGCCTTTCTATTTATTTTCTTTTTTAGCTATTTTAGCTGGCTCTTTAATTTTTTTCCTTCCTGATATCAAGAAAACTAACCATTTCTCAGAATCAATTCCCAATATTTCTTTCTTTGATAAAAAAGTTTTTCCATTTATTTTAATTGCTGGAATGTATGGCATAGCTAATGCTACTTTGGTACAAACTTCATCTTTTTATTTTCAGGATGTTATCTACCAAAATTCAGGAGATTTCATTTTCTACTCCAGTTTAGGCTTTATGATTATGGGCGCAGGTTACCTATTTGGACAACTTTTAATCGCTGATAGATTTAAGGTTCAACCTGGTTCTCTAATTAGAACTGGGTCTATACTAATTTCTGGTGGTTTATTGTTAATTGCTTATTCTGAAAGTTTATTTTCTATTTACTTGGCATTATCTATTTATGGTCTAGGAGCAGGGATGCTAGGACCTGGTTTGTCTTCTTCTCTATCTATTTCTGTAGGACAAGGAAAGCAAGGATTAGCAAATGGCTTTATGTCGATGGTGATACCACTGGGACATATTGTTTCTCCTTTTTTAAGTATGCCCTTGTACTCTGTTAATAGTTCTTACCCTTATTTTCTTTCTAGCTTTCTTATGTTAATAGCCTTTATATATATTCTATTTAATAAAAGACATAAGTGGATTAGAGATAAAAGTTATTTAATAAATTAGTCAGAACAAATACACCTTGTTTTTATACTCCTTCTAAATAAGTGCTAGAATAAAACTTTTTTAAAATACTATGGATAATATTTTTTCAGTAAAAGGCAAGGTTGCTATTGTAACTGGTGGCAGCAGAGGGGTGGGTTTAATGATAGCTAAGGCTTTTGTCAAGTCTGGAGCAAAAGTATATATCTCTTCTAGAGACGGAGAAGTTTGTGAATCTACTGCTAAAGAATTATCGAAAGATGGTACTTGTGAATCCATACCTACAGATTTATCAAATCAAGAAGGGGTTATTAGTCTCGTTGAAAGCTTTAAATTAAAAGAAGATAAGTTAGACATACTCGTAAATAATGCTGGAAAGACTTGGGGTTCAACGTTAAAGGACTATCCAATAGATAAGTGGGATATGGTTATGAAGGTTAATGTAGGCTCACCTTTTCATTTGATAAAAGAACTTCATCCTCTTCTAAAAATTTCTGGCTCTATGGAGGATCCTTCTAGAATAATCAACATAGGTTCTCCTGCTGCAGTTTTAGGTTCATCTCTTGGAGCTTATGCATATAATGCGAGTAAAGCTGCTATCCATCATTTAACTAGAGTGCTTGCTAAGGAATTTGCTAAAGACAATATAAATATCAATACTATTTCACCAGGTCCCTTTCCGAGTAAAATGACGGAGTTTGATACCGGTGATGGAGTTTCTTTCCTAGATAGGGCCGGTCAGGGGACTCCAATTGGAAGGCATGGAACAGAAGATGATATGATGGCTACTTCATTATTTATGGCTTCAAAAGCAAGTTCATATATTACGGGCGCAACAATACCTTTAGATGGAGGGGTACATTTAGGTTAATTTTTAAGGATAAAAAAAATATGTATAAAGATAATTTATTAAAAGGGAAAAGAATACTTATAACAGGAGGAGGAACAGGCCTAGGTAAGGAGATGGCACGTTACTTACTAAAATATGGAGCTGAAGTAATTATATGCGGCAGAAGAGAAGAGATTTTAGAGAATACTTCAAAAGAGCTTATGGAAGAGACCGGTGGAATTGTTAAATTCTATGGTTTAGATATTCGTGGGGCTCAAGATGTAGATGATGTAATAAATGATATCTTCGAAGAGGCTCCGCTCGATGGTTTAATTAATAATGCAGCCGGTAATTTTATAAGTAGAACAGAAGACCTCTCACATAGAGGTTTTGATGCTATAGCAAGCATTGTTTTTCATGGAACCTTCTATGTCACACATTCTGTCGGTAAAAGATGGTTAGAGCTAAACAGGCCAGGGAGCATCATATCTATTTTAGCAACTTGGGTCTGGACCGGCTCTGCATATGTTACTCCTTCCACTATGTCTAAAACAGCTGTTCATGGCATGACTAAATCATTAGCTGTAGAGTGGGGATCAAGAGGTATAAGAGTTAATGCTATAGCTCCTGGACCATTTCCTACTGAAGGAGCATGGGCCAGGTTATCTCCTGATACAGGTGATGGGAATTCGGGTTTAGGTGAAACAAATAATTCTCTTCCAGGCAATCCTATGAATCGAGTTGGAGAAATGGAAGAACTAGGTAATTTAGCAACATTTTTAATGTCTGATGGGTGTGATTATCTAACAGGCCAAACTATTGCTATAGATGGTGGCCAATATCTAACAGGGGGAACTTTTTCTCATCTATCTTCATTAAAAGATGAAGATTGGGAAGCTATTAAAGGAAATATCAAGGCAACTAACGAAAAGGACAAAGCAAAGAGATCTGTCTAAAATAATTAAGGGTATAGATAATGAGTGAAATGATTAGGGTTTTAGAGACCCAAAAAAAATTAAATATAGAAGAAGGGGCACCTGACTATAAATTAAGAATAGACAGATTAGATCGCTGCATAGCAATGGTGCAGGAACATAAAGATCAAATTATAAAAGTTCTTCAAGAAGATTTTGGTAATAGAGATCCGGTGATGTCCTCAATAACAGAGATCGAGACCGTTGTTGGCCCCATTAAACATGCTAAAAAGAATTTAAAGAAATGGATGAAAGTTGAATCTAGGAAAGCTGCTATTGCCCCACTAGGATCTCTTTTAAGACTTTTGGGAGCAAAAGCTTGGATTAAGTATCAACCAAAAGGTGTAGTGGGTATTATAAGTCCATGGAATTTTCCTTTTCAACTAGCAATTGCACCTATGGCAGGAGCAATTGCTGCTGGAAATAGAATAATGCTCAAGCCTTCTGAGTACACCCCGGCATCATCTGAATTAACTAAAATAATGTTCAATAAGTATTTCGACGAAACAGAAATTTCTGTATTTACAGGAGATCCTAGCGTTGGAGCAAGTTTTAGCGCATTACCATTTGATCATTTGTTATTTACGGGCGGCACGGAAATAGCTAAGCATGTTATGAGAGCAGCTTCAGAAAATCTTGTTCCATTGACTCTTGAACTTGGTGGAAAGTCCCCGGTTATTATTGGTAAGGATACTGATATACCAGAAGTTGCCCAAAGAGTCATGCAAGGTAAAGCAATGAACGCAGGGCAAATATGTTTAGCACCTGATTATGCACTAATTGCTAAAGATGATTTAGATCAATTTGTAGAGGAAAGCGTTAATGTTGTTTCAAAAATGTATCCAACTCTTAAAGATAATGATGACTATACTTCAGTCATAAATGAAAAACATTATGACAGGATCCTTAAACATGTAGAAGATGCAAAAGAAAAAGGAGCAGACATTGTAGAGATAAATCCGGGAGATGAAGATTTTAGTCAACAAGCTCATTACAAGATACCGCCTACTTTAGTTTTAAATCCAACTGATGATATGTCTATCATGCAAGAGGAAATATTTGGTCCTATTTTACCCGTTAAAACTTACGATAACGTTTCAGAGGCCATTTCTTATGTTAATTCTAAAGATCGGCCATTAGGTTTATATTATTTCGGTGATGACAATTCTGAACAGAATTTGGTTATAAATTCTACCACCTCAGGCGGAGTTACATTAAATGATGTCATATCACATATAACCATGGAAGATTTACCTTTTGGAGGTGTTGGTCCAAGCGGTATGGGTTCTTATCATGGTTTTGATGGATTTAAAGAATTTAGTCATGCAAAAGCTACTTATAGGCAATCAAAGATCAATCTTAATAAATTAGCAGGTTTTGTTCCTCCTTATAAAAAAACATCTAAAAGTAAAGAGTTATAAGAATTAACAAATGAATTTACTATCTTTAAGTATTGCTTTTAGATATTTCAGGAGTAAACGTCGAGGATTTTTATCTTTTACTTCAATAATGTCATTTGTTGGCATAACACTTGGAGTTACAGTTTTGATACTTGTAACTTCAGTTATGAATGGATTTGAGAAAGAACTAAAGCAAAGGGTTCTACAAGCAATTCCACATGCTTATATTCAAGGACAGCCTTTCATAGATGACTGGAAAGATCTAATCAAAAAAACTGATCAGCAAGAACTTATACTAGGGTCCAGTCCTTTTATAGAAACACAAGGCTTAATAAATTCTAGTGATCAATTAAAGGGCGTAATAGTTTACGGAGTACATCCAGATCTAGAAAGGACTGTTTCTACAATACCAAATCATATAATAGTTGGTAATTGGGATAGTTTAAATGATGAAGAATATAATATTGCAATAGGTGATATTCTTGCTATGCAACTGAGAGTGAACATAGGAGATTTTGTAAACTTATTAGTCCCAGATACTACTATGGGTCTATTAGGAACTTTTCCTAGGACAAAGAGATTTAAAGTTTCTACAATCTTTAGTATAGGCTCTCCTGAAGTTGACCAAAGTTTCGTATTTATAAATCTAAATAAAGCTTCAAAATTATTACGTACTGAAGATAAGGTTCATGGTCTAAGAATTAAATATTCAGATCTTTTTATTGCAAAGAGGCAAATAAAAGAGGACGTGAAAGTAATAAATCAACTAAATGATCAAACCTACACTTCTAATGATTGGACGAATTCATACGGAACATTATTTAAGGCAATTCAAATGGAAAAATTTTTAGTTTCCTTTTTACTTTTTACAATTATTTTAGTGGCAGCTTTCAATTTAGTTTCAACTTTAGTTATGATAATTAATGAAAAAAAATCTCAAATAGCAATCCTTTTAACATTAGGTGCCACAAGAGCATCTTTGGGCAGGGTATTCATTTTTTTTGGAGCAATAGTAGGTTTTGTAGGGACATTATCTGGTTTATTGCTTGGATTATTATTTACTCTGAATCTAGGAACAATAATAAATTTCTTAGAAGAATCTCTTGGAATGCATCTTCTGGATGCTTATTTTATTAATTATTTTCCTATAGATTTAAGGCCTACTTGGATAATAGTGATTTGTCTTATCTCTTTTTTATTAGCTATAGTAAGTTCACTTTATCCTGCAAATTTAGCTTCTAAGCTAGAGCCTGCAGAGGTTTTGAGATATGAATGAAAAAATATTTGAACTAAATCAAATTTCGAAAGTCTTTAAGGAAGGTTTGAATGAAGTAAAGGTCCTTTTAAATTTTAATTTAAGCATTATGAATAATGAGTCTATAGCTATAATAGGACAATCTGGTTCTGGTAAATCATCTCTTTTGCACATTCTAGGAGCTTTAGATCCACCCACTTCTGGTTCTATTAAATTTAAAGGACAGCTGTTAAATGAACTTAGTTCAAACCAGAAAGCCTCCTTAAGGAATGAGGAGTTTGGTTTTGTATATCAATTTCATCATTTACTCCCTGAATATAATTCTTTAGAAAATGTAGCTATGCCTTTATTTATAAATGCAAAATATAACAAAGAAGATTCTCTAGAGCTCTCTAGAGATCTACTTTTTCAAGTAGGCTTAGAAAAAAGATTATTTCATATCCCTGGAGAACTTTCAGGAGGAGAGAGGCAAAGGGTAGCTGTAGCAAGGGCCCTTATAAATAAACCATCCTGTTTGATTATGGATGAACCTACTGGAGATTTAGATAAATATAACTCTGAAAAAATACTCGATCTTATCATGAGTCTATCTGATCAGAATTCAATGTCTTTGGTGATTGCCACACATGATCATAATTTAGCAAATAGGTTAGATAGAATTATTTCTTTGGATGAATAATCTATAAACAGCAAAATTCTGAATTTCTAAATTTTTCCTATAATATAAAACTGTGAGTATAAAAAAAGGTAATTCTACTAGTGGCGTAAAGACCTATTCTAGGCTTCTTTCATATGTCATACCTTATATACCGCTTTTCTTAATTAGCACTTTAGGCTTCATTATATTAGCTGCTTCCCAAGTTGCAGCAGCAGAATGGCTTAAACAGGTGATTGATTTTGTTAATTCTCCAAATGATGAATACAGAATTTTATTGCCTTCAGCTCTAGTTGTTATAGCTATGTTTAGAGGTATAGGTTTTTTTATAGGAAACTATTTAATGGCCCTAATATCTAATAAATTAGTTCATGACTTAAGAACTGACCTTTTTAAAAAGATTATGGTATTACCAAGTAGTTATTTTGACCAACAATCATCTGGTCATCTTATTTCAAGAATAACATTTAATGTGGTTCAGGTCACAGGAGCAGCCACCAATGCTATTAAGGTTATTTTTAGAGAAGGTTTATTAGTATTAGGATTGATAGCATATTTATTATTTTTAAATTGGGAATTAACAGTTGTGCTTTTAATTACAGCGCCTTTTATAGCATTAGTAGTTAGTATAGCTGCAAGGCGTCTGAGAAAAATAAGTACTAGAATACAAAATTCTATGGGTGATGTTACTCATGTAGCTTCAGAAACTATCAATGCATATAAAGAGGTAAAGGCGTTCGGTGGTGAAATCTATGAA
>TARA_B110000014_G_scaffold264439_1_pt1 | contig 14454 bp, 13 predicted proteins | sample TARA_B110000014 | Tara Oceans TARA_B110000014 (sample SAMEA4396468) | marine metagenome | biome: Westerlies Biome; feature: [MES] marine water layer (ENVO:01000295) within the mesopelagic zone...; material: water (ENVO:00002006), including particulate matter (ENVO:01000060) such... | reverse complement strand
AATTTCTAAGTTAAATACTTTTCAGCTATATCAAGATAAATTTCTTCTTTTGGATATAGACCTAGCTAAATCTTCTAAACATGAGGTCGTATCTTTCCAGTCTATACAGGCATCTGTAATACTCTGACCATATCTAAATTTTGATTTATCTTTGTCAGGTTGATTGCCCTCTACTAGGTTACTTTCAATCATAACTCCTGTGATTCTTTTTTCATTATTAGAAATCTGATCTCCAATATTCTTACAAACTTCGAGTTGTTTTTTGTGTTGCTTGGTGCTGTTTCCGTGACTCATATCTATCATCAGTGTTTCAGGTAAGTTTGCTTCATGTAAAAGGTTGCAAGATTTAGCTACATTAGTGGCATCATAATTCGGCTCCTTTCCACCTCTCAAAATAATATGACAGTCTTCATTTCCTGAAGATTCAAATATAGCTGATTTACCTTCTTTTGTTACTGATAAAAATATATGAGGGTTTTTTGCAGACTTAATCGCATCTATCGAAACTTGGATGCTACCTTCTGTTGAATTTTTAAAACCAATAGGACAAGATATACCGGAAGCCAACTCCCTATGAACCTGACTTTCAGTTGTTCTAGCACCTATAGCTCCCCAAGATATGATGTCAGCTATATATTGAGGTGTAATTACATCCAAGAATTCTGTAGCTGAAGTAAGACCTAAATCATTAAGATTTAAAAGTAGCTTTCTAGCTATTTTAAGTCCTTTATTTATGTTGTAAGTATTATCTATATCAGGATCATTTATAAGACCTTTCCAGCCAACAGTAGTTCTTGGCTTTTCAAAATAAACTCTCATTATGATTTTTAATTCATTCTCATAAATTTTAGCTTCCTTTTTTAATAAGTTAGCATATTCAAGAGCTGCTTCAGGATCATGGATAGAGCATGGTCCTACGACAACCATAAGTCTGTCATCTTTTTTTGAAATTATATTTGAGATATCATTTCTAGATTCATAAACTAATTTAGATACTTTTTCAGATAGAGGAAAAGTCTCAATAAGATCTTCCGCACTTAGTATCTCCTGCTTACCTATAATCCTAGTATTATCTGTTTGATATCTCATTTTATTTTATAATGGTCTACAAGGCTTATTTTACATCAAAGGCTTATGTTAGAACTTATTGTATGGTTAATATATTATTCTTTTTGCAATTTTAATAGTTAAGTTATGTATAGAGGTAAATTAGAATACTGATTTCTTATGAATAAAATAAATTCACTTAATATTGGATTAGTTCAAGAAAACCCTATTGTAGGAGATATTAAAGGCAATACCAATATTGCAAAAAAACAAATTAAGTCTTTAGTTAATAATGGAAGTCCAGATTTTATAGTTTTTACAGAGATGTTTCTTACCGGGTATCCTCCAGAAGATCTTTTATATAGAGATGACTTTTTGTTTAAAATTGAGGATGCTCTAAAAGAAATCTCTGAATTAGCTAAGGGAACTTTTATTTGTATAGGCTATCCGCGTAAAATTAAGAAAAAAATATACAATGCAGCTGGAGTTTTTCTCAATGGCAATCTAATAAAGGAATACTTTAAACAAGACCTCCCAAATTATAGTGTTTTTGATGAGAAGCGTTATTTTTCTGCAGGCAAGGGTCCTTGTGTAATAGACGTTAAAGGCTATAAGGTTGGACTAACAATTTGTGAAGATATTTGGCATTCAAAAGCCATCAGGCAGTCTACCAAACAAGGAGCAGAAATAATTGTTAATTTAAATGCCTCCCCTTTTGATATAAATAAAATTGATGATAGGATGAATCTTTTAAAAAAACACACAAAAAAATTTAAGGTTCCTATTATCTATGCTAATCAAGTAGGCGGACAAGACGAATTAGTTTTTGATGGGGGATCTATGGTTATTTCAAAAGATGAGGAGTGTAAAGTTTCTTTTCCGAGTTTTGAAACAAATTCAGATGTTATAGAGTTTAATAAGTCTCCTTCTGGTGTGGAGGTAATTAGTTCTAATAATCAGCTTGAGAGACAATATATTCAAGATATATATGATGCATTGGTATTGGGGACAAGAGATTATGTTACAAAAAATAGATTTCCTGGTGCAATTATAGGCTCTTCAGGGGGAATAGATTCAGCTCTTACAGCAGCAATTGCATGTGATGCACTAGGTTCCAGCAAGGTAAAAACATACATGATGCCTTTTAAGTATACTGCAGATATAAGCATAGAAGATGCAGAATTATTATCCAAGAATCTTGGCATAGTTCATAACGTTATACCTATAGAGAGAATTTATGAAGCTTTTATTGATAGTTTGACTGATTCCTTTAAAGCAAAAAAAACAGATAAATCTGAAGAAAATCTGCAGTCAAGATGTAGGGGAGTTATATTGATGGGTATTTCAAATAAAACCGGTTGTATTGTTTTAACCACTGGAAATAAAAGCGAAACAGCTGTTGGTTATTCAACTTTATATGGCGACACAGCTGGCGGTTTTTGTGTTTTAAAAGATGTACCCAAAACTTTAGTTTACCAGTTATCAAGATATAGAAATTCTTTATCTAAAGTCATACCTAATAGAATAATAGAAAGACCTCCGACAGCTGAACTGGCTCCAGATCAAAAGGATAGCGACTCTTTACCAGATTATTCCGTTTTAGATCAGATTATTGAGCTATACGTTGAAAAGGACCTTGGATTAAATGAAATTAGAGATAAAGGGTTCGATGAAGAGGTGGTAAAAAAAATATTAAGACTTATAGACATGAATGAATATAAGAGAAGGCAAGGTCCTATTGGAGTCAAAATAAGCGATAAAGGCTTTGGAAAGGATAGAAGATACCCAATTACTAACCACTGGGCGCCATAACTATCTTTTTAAAGTGACTTTTTTTCAAATTGTTGGTTATAATACATATCCAATACAAATGTATTGGATTAAATGTCAGCAATAATAGAAAAATCCCCTCATCAGAGGGAGATGGTACTTGCTACAGTTCAGGGTAAAAAACTTACTGCCCTTCCTGAAGATTTATATATTCCACCTAATTCTTTAAAAGTCCTTTTAAATTCTTTTTCAGGCCCTTTAGACTTTCTTTTATATCTCATTAAGAAGCAAAACTTAGATATATTAGATATAAATGTTGCAATAATAACGGATCAATACATAAATTATGTCAATGTCATGGAAGCCATGCATATAGAGCTTGCTGGTGATTACCTTGTTATGGCTGCATATCTTGCAGAGCTTAAATCAAGGATGCTATTACCTAAACATAAAGAAGAAATAGAGGATGAGGATCCAAGGGCAGATTTAATTAGACGTCTCCAAGAATATCAAAGATATAAGGAGGCCGCAGATAAGATAGACTCTCTTCCAAGGCTAAACAGAGATTTTTTCTTGGCATCGGCAAAATTACCAGAATTTGAAACAAAAAGAACTTTCTCGCATATTTCCATGCAGGAATTATCTTTCTCATTAGCGGAGGTTTTAAAGAGAGCTGAGCATGCTGAAGCCCATTTGATAGATTTTAACCAACTATCTACTAGAGAAAAAATGTCAGCAATTTTAGAAAAAATGAAAGGTAACAAGTTTATTGATTTTGTTTCTTTATTTGAAGCTTCAGAAGGTAAGATAGGTGTAGTTGTTACTTTTTTGGCTATTCTTGAGCTTTTAAAGGATTCCTTGATTGATATTATACAAACTGAAGAATTTGGCCCGATACATTTAAAAGTTATAGAGGTGCATTGATGGAATTCAAGTTAACTCAAATAATTGAAGCATTACTTCTATCTGCTTCACGACCTGTCGACATTAGAGAACTCCAAAAACTCTTCGATGAAGATTTAAATTCTACCCAAGAAGACATTAAGAAGGCAATTAAGGAGATAGAAGTAAATTGCGAAGATAGAGGCTTCATTTTAAAAAAAGTAGCTTCAGGTTATCGTCTTCAAGTTAGACAAGAATTATCAGAATATGTTGCAAAATTATGGGCAGAAAAACCTCAAAAATATTCAAAAGCAAGTTTAGAAACTTTAGCTCTTATTGCTTATAGACAACCTATAACTAGAGGAGAAATTGAAGAAATAAGAGGGGTAAGTGTAGGCACCCTTCTTTTAAGGTCTTTAATGGAAAGAGGTTGGATCAAAATAGTAGGGCAAAGAGATGTACCTGGAAAACCATCTCTTTATTCAACAACTAAGGAATTTTTAGATTATTTCGGTATGCAAGGCCTAGGAGAACTGCCTCAATTGCCACCACTAGCTGATTTCCAAAATCTAAATAAAGATCTCATAATAGAACAGCCCACAGAAGATCTAAAAAACTAGTCCACTTTCTAGTATAAATGACAAGAGAAAGGATACAAAAGGTTCTATCTACTTTAGGATACGGATCAAGAAGATCTATAGAATTAAAGATAAAACAAGGAAGAGTTTTAGTAAATAAGAAATTAGCATCTTTAGGACAACCCGTTGGTCCATCTGATCAAGTAGTGATGGATGGAAAAGTTTTAAATACCATTCAATCAAAGGGGCCAGTCAGGATAATTGCTTACAACAAGAAATTAGGGGAAGTAGTTTCTAAAGATGATCCAAATGATAGACCTACAATATTTGAGTCTCTTCCAAAAATTAGACAAGGAAGATGGATATCTGTTGGAAGGTTAGACATAAACACTTCTGGTTTAATTCTTCTTACTAATAATGGAGAGTTGGCAAATAAAATGATGCACCCATCCTTTGAGGTAGAAAGGGAATATGTTGCTAGGATTCATGGAAGAGTTAGTGAAGAAAAAATAAAACGTATGCTTAAAGGAGTTTCTTTAGAAGATGGCGAAGCATCTTTTTCTGATATTCAGGCGGGCAGATCTGGAAAATCAAATCAATGGTTTGCAATGGTAATCTCAGAGGGAAGGAATAGAGAAGTAAGAAGAATATGGGAAAGTCAGGGACTAGAAGTTTCACGATTAAAAAGAGTAAGGTATGGTAATTATTTTCTGACTGCAGATATTAGGTCAGGGCATTATAAAGAACTTACAAAAAAAGAGATTAAGTGGTTTGAGCGTCTATAGATCTTCCATTTATATTTATACTATGTGAACTGAATAGAAATAGGTAAGCTTTCATAATATCCCCTGGAGAAGAGATTGAAGAGGGGTCTTCTGCTGGATAAGCTTTAGACCTTAGTTTTGTATTAGTAGGACCCGGATTAATAGAATTCACTCTTATATTATGTGTATTTTCTATTTCATCTGATAAAATTTCCATCATAGCTTCTGTAGCAAATTTAGATACAGAGTAAGCGCCCCAAAAAGCTCTCCCTTTTTTTCCAACACTAGATGAAGTAAATATAATAGATGCATCTTTAGCTAAAGAAAGAAGCGGAAGACAAGTTTGAGTAAGTCTAAAAACAGAATTAACATTCACATCCATTACTTTTTTCCAAGTTTCATAAGGATATTGAGACATGAGTTTTTTTTCACCTAAGATGCCTGCATTATTTAACAAACCATCTAGTTTTCCATAGTTAGAATCTATTTCATTATAAATCTTACAGTAGTCTTTTGAATTAGCACTCTCGAAATCTATCTCATAAAAAGATGGCCTTAGATTATTTTTTTTTTGAATGATTGAAGAGACTTCTTCTAAGTCCTTTTGCTTTCTCCCAGTTAGAATTACGCATGCACCATAATCTGAGAAAGTAATCGCTGCTTCCTTGCCTATTCCCGAACTAGCACCCGAAATTAAAATGACCTTATTAGAAAGAATATTCTTACTAGGGTTAAAACTTCTTAAATCAATATCCATGGGTCAGAAAATAAGTTTTTTTAATTCTTGAGGCTTCGTTACAAACATAGAGGCACCCCAATCCTTTTCTGAACTAATATTGCAGTATCCATAAGAAGCAGCTATTGTCTTCATTCCTGCATTTTTTCCAGCTTCAATATCAACTTTATGATCTCCAATATACATTGAAAGTTTAGGATCTGAATTTGTTAATTTACAAGCTAATAATAGTCCTGAAGGGTCTGGTTTTCGCGTATTTGTATGATCAGGACAAATTACAAAAGAATAGTTATAATTTTTTAACTTATCCTTAATTATCTTATCTGTATACAGTAAGGGCTTATTTGTGACTATGCCCCATGTCATATCTTTTTTATCTAAATTTATAAGAAGATCGGATATTCCAGAAAAGAGTTTAGTTTTTTGTAGACAACAATCTAGGTATATTTCAAGTAATTCATTTTTAAGATTAATGAGATTTGAGGAGTCAGGATTCAGGTTAAAAGAAAATTGTATTAAGGCCAAGGCCCCTTCAGAAACTCTAGACCTTATGTCGTCAAAACCTGATTCTTTCTTTCCATATTTTCTTTCTAATGCATTGATTGCAATCAGAAAGTCTGGAGCTGTGTCGAATAAAGTTCCATCTAAATCAAATGCTATAAGAGATCTATCTTCAATCATTATTTACTAGATTCTGCATACATCATATAGTTAACGCTTACATCATGCCCTAACCAATACTTATCAGTCAGCGGATTATATGACAGACCTTTAGTCTCTTTTAATGCCAGATGGCTAGACCTAAGCCAATTAGCTAATTCAGAAGGTTTGATGAATTTCTGATAATCATGGGTTCCAGTGGGAAGTAGTTTTAAGATATATTCTGCTCCGAGAATTGCAAATAGGTAAGATTTAGGGTTTCTATTTATCGTCGATAAGAAAATACGACCTTTATCTTTTAAAAGTAATGATATAGCCTTTATTGTGCTAAAAGGATTAGGGACATGTTCTAACATTTCAAGACAGGTTATGACATCAAATTTATTATTAATATCATCAGAAATCAAATCCTCAATGGTACAATTCAAGTATCTTATATTGCTTCCTACTTTATTTGAATGAACTTTGGCAACCTCTATTACGGAATCTCCAGGATCAATTCCAGTCACATCTGCTCCTAAACTAGCCAAAGATTCAGATAGAATACCGCCTCCACAACCTACATCTAGAACTTTTAATCCATTCAAATTAACTTTTGTAGAGATGTATTCAACTCTTAGGGGGTTGATTTGATGTAAAGGTTTAAAGTCGCCATTTATATCCCACCACTTGTCAGCTAATGAATTGAATTTATTAATTTCTTCTTCGTCTAGATTAGTCATAATTTTTTTATAAATATACAGAAAAAATTTTTTAAAAGTTCGTAAATGATATAAAATAACCTCTTTCTGATTTAAGTCAATATTCTCCTAAAATTAAAACTTTATGGATATTTTTTTTCCAATTGAGCCTGATGAAGAGTTAAGAGCAACTATTTTACCTGATACTATAAAAAAAATTAGTGATTCAGGATTAAATGTTTTTGTAGAGTCAGGTCTAGGCAGAAATATAAATCTTTCAGATGACCTTTACAAAGAAGCAGGAGCTAATTTAGTAAAGCCCGAAAAGAGTTTTCTTTCTCAAGCGGATATTGTTTGCAGAATAAATAAACCATCCTCAGAACAAATATCTGAATTAAAAGATAGAGCTATTCATATTAGCTTTTTTGATCCTTTTAATGAAAGTGATTTAGTGACTGCATTTGTTTCTTCAAAAGTGACTTCAATTAGTATGGAATTAGTTCCAAGAATCACAAGAGCACAAAAAATGGATGCTCTAAGCTCGCAAGCAAATCTAGGGGGATATTCTGCAGTTATAGAAGCTTCAAGAAATTTAGCCAAGGTCTTCCCAATGATGATGACTGCGGCAGGAACTATTTCTCCTAGTAGAGTTTTTGTAGTGGGAGTTGGAGTTGCAGGACTTCAAGCAATTGCTACAGCGAAGAGATTAGGCGCTAGAGTTGATGCTTTTGATACTAGACCAGTTGTGGAAGAGCAGGTTAAATCTTTAGGAGCAAAATTCGTAAAGATAGATATTGGAGAAACTGGCCAGACTGATCAAGGTTATGCAAAAGAATTAACTGCTGAACAAATACAATTGCAACAAGAGGGCATGAAAAAGATATGTAGTCAATCAGATGTTGTAATAACTACAGCTCAAGTATTTGGTCGTCCAGCACCAAGGATAATTACTCAAGAAATGGTGAAAGCAATGAATCCTGGAAGTGTTATTGTAGATATGGCTGTAGGTTCGGGAGGAAATGTTGAAGGATCTGTATCAGGATCAACAGTTGATATTAATGGTATTAAGATTGTGGGGATGGCTAATTTACCAGGAGAAGTTGCATATCATGCTTCTCAGGTATACGGCACAAATATCTATAATATGATTGATGAATTCTGGGATTCTGAGAATAAATCTTTTAATTTAGATTTAGAAGATGAAATTCTTGCAGGCTGCATAGTCACTCATGAAGGCAACATAATTAATAAAATTTTATTGGAGTCATAACATATGGAATCTACAGTTCTCCTATTATTTGTTTTAGTTCTGTCAATATTTTTAGGAATAGAGCTTATTTCTAAGGTTCCGTCTACTTTGCACACACCTCTTATGTCAGGAGCGAATGCTATATCAGGCATTACTTTAGTTGGAGCCTTGCTCTCCTCAGGCTCGGTAAGTTTTGATCAACCTATAACCATTACTGTGATACTTGGGACTGCCGCAGTCTTTTTTGCAACAATTAATGTGGTTGGTGGTTATCTGGTTACGAATAGGATGTTATCAATGTTCAAGAAAAAATAAACCTATGGATATTTTGCAAAGTTCTGGATCAGGAATTATTTCTTTAGCGTATATAGGGGCATCCATCTTATTTATATTTGGATTAAAGATGCTTGGTTCACCTGCAACCGCTAGAAGAGGAAATCTTCTATCAGCTTTAGGGATGCTTTTAGCTGTAGTTATAACTTTATTAAACAAAGATATAGTTAGTTGGCAGTTTATAACTTTAGCAGCAATTTTAGGTGCAATGATAGGTTCAGCGACTGCAATTTTAGTAAAAATGACTTCAATGCCAGAAATGGTTGCTGTTTTTAATGGTTTTGGAGGTCTTGCTAGCTTACTAGTTGGATCAGGCGAATATCTTAGTGGAGATTTACATAATTCAGCTACCTTATTTGCAATATATTTAACTTTATTGATAGGTGGAGTTACTTTTACCGGAAGTATAGTGGCTTATGGAAAACTTTCGGAGATTATTTCTGGTAGTCCTTTACTTTATAGGGGGCAGCAGATTGTTAATGGCATATTACTATTAATTCTTTTGGGTGTAGGTATAGAATTAATCTGGTTACAGGGCACTTATAGTTATGAAATTACACACCTAATTTTAGCTTTAACGCTTTTAGCATTTATTTTAGGGATTTTATTGGTTATTCCAATAGGCGGTGCTGATATGCCTGTTGTGATAGCTCTTCTTAATAGCTATTCTGGATTAGCTGCCTGTGCTGCTGGCTTTGTTATTCAAAATAATGTTTTGATTGTAGCTGGAGCCCTAGTTGGTGCCAGCGGGTTAATATTGACAAACATAATGTGTAAGGCAATGAATAGATCTTTAGCTAATGTTCTTTTCAGCGGTTTTGGATCCGGAGATAGTTCATCCTCTTCTTCGGCAGAAGATCAAGGAGAAGTGAATCCTATTTCAAGTCAAGATGCTTATTTGATATTGGAGGCAGCCACTTCTGTATTAATAGTTCCAGGTTATGGGATGGCCGTTGCTCAGGCCCAACATACAGTAAGAGAATTAGGCGAACTTCTAGAAGATAACGGTGCAGAAGTTAAGTATGGAATTCATCCAGTAGCTGGCAGGATGCCTGGCCACATGAATGTCTTACTTGCAGAAGCTAATGTTTCATATGATGTTTTGGTAGAACCAGATGATGTGAATCCTGTTATGGAAACAGTAGATGTTTGTCTAGTTATTGGAGCAAATGATGTTGTGAATCCTGATGCTAAGGATAATGAAGGAAGTCCAATTTATGGAATGCCTATAATAGAGGTAGATAGAGCAAAAACAGTTTTTGTCTTAAAAAGATCAATGGCTTCAGGGTTTGCAGGGATACAAAATCCTTTATTCTTTAAATCAAATACAAGAATGCTCTTCGGAGATGCAAAGGAAAGTATTTCTGAGGTAGTTTCAGAGTTTAAATCTTAATTTCTTCCTTAATTTCTTCCTTAATTTACCTTTAAATTAAGCCCTTTTAGTGCTTAATTTATGATAAAATTCTTAATGATTTTTATGTTTTTTTTTATCCACAATTTATTTGAAAAAACTTGCTAAATTAAGCTTTTTTTAGCAGTTCTTTATTGGAAAAAAGAGGTTTTTTATGGAAGAGATGGCCGCAAAAGAGATAGTTCCTATTAACATTGAAAAGGAGTTAAAACAGTCCTATTTAGATTACGCAATGAGCGTCATTGTAGGAAGAGCGCTACCGGATGCTCGAGATGGGTTGAAGCCGGTACATAGAAGAAGTTTGTTTGCCATGCATTCTCTTGGAAATGAATGGAATAGGGGGTATAAAAAATCTGCTCGGATAGTCGGAGATGTCATAGGTAAGTATCATCCACATGGTGATAGTGCCGTCTATGAAACTATTGTAAGAATGGCACAAGATTTCTCATTACGTTATCCGTTGGTTGACGGGCAAGGAAATTTTGGTTCTATGGATGGGGATTCTGCAGCTGCAATGAGATATACAGAGATACGTATGTCAAGGATAGCTCATGATTTACTAATAGATTTAGATAAAGAGACAGTAGATTTTTATGATAATTACGATAATACAGAGACAATTCCTGAAGTATTGCCGTCAAGGATACCTAATTTATTAGCAAATGGCTCTTCAGGGATTGCAGTTGGGATGGCAACAAATATGCCTCCGCATAATCTTAATGAAGTAATAGATGCTTGTTTAGCTCAAATAGACGATCCAGAGATCATTGTTGAAGATCTAATCAAATTAATGCCAGGTCCAGATTTCCCCACAGGAGGGATTATAAATGGAAGGTCCGGAATTGTTGATGCATATAAAACTGGAAAAGGCAAAGTTAAGATTCGTGCTAAGACAGAGATAGAAGATGAGGAAACTAATAACCCATCCATTATAATTACTGAAATGCCTTATCAGGTCAATAAAGCAAGACTTATTGAAAAAATGGCAGAATTAGTAAGAGATAAAAAGCTTGAAGGCATAAGAGAGTTAAGGGATGAGTCTGATAAGGATGGGGTTAGAGTGGTTATAGAGCTTAAAAGCGGACAAGTCCCAGATGTGGTCTTGAATAATTTATATTCTCAAACTCAAATGCAGACAGTTTTTGGAATAAATAATGTTGCTTTAGTAGATGGAGAGCCAAGATTATTATGCTTGAAAGATCTATTGGATGTATTTATTAAACACAGAAAAGAAGTTGTTTCTAGGCGTACAATTTTTGATCTTAAAAAGGCTAAAGACAGAGGTCATATTCTAGAAGGATTGACAGTTGCATTAGCAAATATTGATTTGGTTATTAGTCTTATTAAAAAATCTAAAGATGGGGCGGAAGCTAAATCAAAATTGTTATCAAAGAAATGGAAGCCTGGAGGAATCTCAAAATTATTAAAAAAGGCAGGACCAGATGCCTGTAAACCAGATAACTTACCAAAAGATGTTGGGCTAACAGGTACAAATTATCAGCTCTCAGAAAACCAAGCGCAAGCTATTCTGGACATGAGGTTACAAAGACTTACTGGTTTAGAACAAGATAAGTTGATTGAGGAATATGAACAAATAATTGACCATATCGCTTCTCTTTTAGAGATCCTCTCTGACACAAAAAAATTAGTAATTGTTGTAAAAGAAGAATTATTAGAAGTACAAGAAAGATATTCAGATACTAGAAGAAGTGAAATTCAAGATTCTATTGCTGATTTTTCTACTGCGGACCTAATTACACCGGAAGATAGAGTTGTTACTCTATCTCATGAAGGTTACGCTAAGACCCAACCTCTTGATGAATACCGAGCTCAAAGAAGAGGAGGTACAGGTAAGACAGCAGCTTCAGTAAAAGAAGAAGATTTTGTAGAGCAAATGTTAGTTGCAAATACTCATACAACGTTACTTTGTTTTTCAAATCTAGGGCAAGTGTATTGGTTAAAAGTATATGAAATTCCTTCAGCGAGTAGAGCAGCTAAAGGAAGACCTCTGGTTAATCTAATTCAATTAAGGGAAGGAGAAAGGATTACTAGTATGGTTACAGTTGAGACTTATGATGAAGAACATTTCATTTTTATGGCTACTAAGATGGGAACAGTGAAAAAAACTTCTCTTGTAGAATTTTCAAATCAAAGAAAAGGAGGTAAAAGAGCTATTACTCTATCAGAAGGAGATGAGCTTGTAGGTACAGCCGTAACAGATGGAAATATGCATGTCATGCTTGTATCAAATGCAGGTAAAGCTGCTCATTTTTCTGAGACTGAAGTTCGCTCTATGGGAAGAACTGCTCAGGGAGTTAGAGGAATAAATCTAGGAAAAAGCCATTTTGTCATTTCTTTAATTATTCCAGATGAAGAGGCTTCTATTCTTACAGTAAGTGAAAATGGTTATGGAAAGAGGTCTGATTCAAAAGATTTTAGAAGAACAAGAAGAGGTGCGAAAGGGGTTATTGCCATGCAAACTTCCGAGAGAAATGGTCAGTTAATAGGAGCTGCTCAAGTAAAGAATGATGACGAAGTTATGTTAATAACAAATAAAGGAATGTTGGTAAGAACAAAGGTTTCTGAAATAAATGTTATTGGTAGAAATACTCAAGGAGTAACAGTTATTAGATTGAAACAGGGAGAGGAGCTTATTAGTTTAGCCTCCATAGACGAAGTTTTTATATCTGACGAAGTTGTAGATGAAGGAAAGCAAGATGACAAGGAAGTATAATTTTGGAGCTGGGCCAGCAACAATTCCTGTAGAAGTTTTAGAAGAGGTTAAAGAAGAGTTATTAGATTGGAGAGGCTTGGGTCTTTCAGTAATGGAGATTAGTCATAGAAGTCAAGACTTCATTGAAATAGCTAAAACAGCTGAGTCAGATTTCAGAGATCTGCTAAAGATTCCTGAAGATTATGCAGTCTTATTTCTTCATGGAGGAGCTACTCTACAATGTCCAATGATACCAATGAATTTTTGTCCTCAAGGTGGAACCGCAGATTATGTAAATACTGGCCATTGGGCTTCAAGGGCAATTAAAGAAGCTCAAAGATATATCAATGTCAATATTTCAGCATCAAGTGAAGATGATAGTTTTAGATTTTTTCCTCCTCAAGATAATTGGAAGATATCAGATAATTCAAGTTATATTCATATAACACCTAATGAGACTATAGGCGGTATATCTCTAAGAAATATTGAACATGAAAAAATACCAATAGTTGCAGATTATTCTTCAGGAATCCTCTCTGAGGAGTTAGACGTAACTAAATTTTCATTAATTTATGGAGGTGCCCAAAAAAATATTGGCCCCGCAGGTCTTGGTTTTGCGATAATAAAAAAAGTGATACTACATAAAGCACAAGAAAATACTCCCACAATGTTAAATTACACTAAGATGTATGAAGGAGAATCTATGTATAACACCCCTCCAACTTTTGCATGGTATGTTGCGGGCAAAGTATTTAAATGGTTAAAATCTATCGGTGGAATAGGTGAGATTGGAAAGATTAATCGAAGAAAAGCTAAGAAACTTTATTCTTTTATAGATGCTTCTGAATTTTATTCAAATAATATCCTTGAATCCAGTCGTTCGATTATGAATATACCTTTTCAATTAAAAAATAATGATATGAATATGACATTTTTACAAGAATCTTCAGAAGCAGGATTACTTGCTCTAAAGGGTCATAGGTCAGTTGGTGGGATGAGGGCTAGCATCTATAATGCAATGCCAGAGGAAGGAGTAGATAAGCTAATAGACTTCATGGAGTCTTTTGAAAAAAGGAATCACAATTTAACTAATGGCTGAGGAAAAAGATCTTAAATCTATCAGAGAATCGATTGATGAGATAGATGAAGAAATTTTAATTCTAATTAACAGAAGAGCGTCTTTAGCTAAGAAAGCAGGTGACTTTAAATCAACAAAAGAAAAATACAAGCCTGATAGAGAATCTTTAATTTTAAATAGATTAATTGAGAATAATTTAGGCCCCCTTTCCAATGATCAGATCATAAGTGTATTTAAGGAGTTAATATCTAGCTGTAGAGCAACTGAAGAGGATTTAGAGATTGCATTTTTAGGCCCCGAAGGAACCTACTCAGACTCTGCTCTTAAGAACCAATTTGGTTCTTCTGTAAATACAAGTCCCTCAGATACCATAGAAGATGTTTTTATAAAGGTTCAAGATTCATTAAGCGATTATGGAATAGTCCCTATTGAGAATTCTACAGAAGGCACTGTAAATATAACTTTAGATTGTTTAGCTTCAACTAATATACTTATTTGTGGTGAAATTAAGATGGAAATTCATCATAATCTAATTGGGTATAATAAATCCTTG
>TARA_B110000014_G_scaffold264187_2_pt1 | contig 14491 bp, 16 predicted proteins | sample TARA_B110000014 | Tara Oceans TARA_B110000014 (sample SAMEA4396468) | marine metagenome | biome: Westerlies Biome; feature: [MES] marine water layer (ENVO:01000295) within the mesopelagic zone...; material: water (ENVO:00002006), including particulate matter (ENVO:01000060) such... | reverse complement strand
CCTACAGAAATTAATGAGATTCTAAAGACTGTTAAATCTAAATGGCCTTCTAAAAAGGTAGTGATGATCTTTCAGCCACATCGTTATACTAGAACCAAAGATATGATGGACGAATTTATAGATGTTTTATCAAAGGTAGATCATTTAATTTTGATGGATATATATTCGGCTGGAGAATCCGAAGTAAAAGGAATTAATAGTATGGTTATGGCAAAAAGGCTAAATAAATTAAATTTAAATAAAACTAACTTTGTTTCTGATGGATTTGGTGCGATGGATTTTTTACTAAACATAAATTTAGAGGATTCAGTTTTGATTACTCAAGGCGCTGGAGATATTGGTCTTTTAAGTGAAAATCTATCAAAAACATATGGATAAATTAGCTTCACTAAGACAAAAGAACATCGCAGTCTTTATGGGCGGATGGTCTTCTGAAAGAGAAATATCATTAAATTCTGGTAATTTAGTCTTAGAATCTTTGTCTAGGATGGGCTTGAAAGCTAGTCGTGTAGATCTTAAGTCGGAAGAAGATAGCCAAAAGAATTTTAATAATTTTAATCTAGTTTTCAATGCATTACATGGAATTGGTGGAGAAGATGGATTTATTCAATCAATTTTAGAAAAATCTAAAATTAATTATACTGGCAGTGATTCTGTTTCAAGTAGAATCTCTTTGAATAAGATAGAAACAAAGAAGATCTGGAGAGATTTAGAGCTACCTACTGCTGACTTTGTAGAGATTAAAGATATTAAGTTGCCAAATATGGAATTAAACCAATTTATTTCAGGTTCTGAAGAAATAACTTCTTTGAATAAATCTTTTGTTATAAAGCCAGCTAGAGAAGGTTCTAGTTTTGGTATATCAATTGTTCATCCTAACGAAGGAACATTAGAGGAATCTTTAGAATTAGCTTCTGAATTTGATAAAGATATCTTGGTTGAGGCTTTTATTGAAGGTATAGAAATGACAGTTGGAATTTTAGGGAATAAGGCGCTGACACCATTTACAATTATTCCTAGTAATAAGTTTTATGATTATCAGTCTAAATATATAAGTAATAAAACTATTTATAAACCTTCTAAATTATCAACTAAAAAGATAAAAGAAATCCAAGATTTATCTTTAAAAGCTTTTCAGTCTCTAGGATGTTCAGGATGGGGAAGGGTAGACCTTATACAGGATTTAGATGGTAATTTTCAACTTTTAGAGGTAAATACAGTCCCTGGTCTTACTCCAACAAGTTTAGTTCCCAAAGCAGCTTTGTCTTCTGGCTTAAATTTCGATGATTTAATTATCGAAATTATTAGATCAAGTGAAAGTTGAATTTATTGATTTAATTAAAAAACTCCCATACAATGCCCCGCTATTCCTTGCCTATTGCACAGTCTATAGGCTACTAACCATAAGGACAAAATGAGAAATTACGAAATTATTTTTATTATCCATCCAGATCAAGCAGATCAAGCCTCTTCTTTTATTGAAAAGTTTTCAAATCAAGTAAAAGCTAAAAAAGGTTTAATACATAGAGCAGAAGATATTGGATTACGAAAACTTGCATATCCAATACAGGATCAATATAAGGGTGGTTATGTTCTGATGAATGTAGAATGTGACCAAGTTACAATAGATGAAATTAAATCTTCTTTTAAGTTTGATGATTCTATAATTAGAGATCTTATCCTTATAAAAGGTAGTCCAGAATCAGGACAATCAGCTTTATTGAAAGTAACAAAGATTGATTCAGAAAAAGAAAAAGAAAAAGAATCATATGAAAGAGAGAAATCAGCTTCAAATGTGCCCAAAGATAAGGCTTCCTTAATAAAGAAAGAGACGGTCATAGATAAAGATATTGGAGATTCTAAAAAACAAGAATTAGATGTTGATTCTAAGTCATCAGAGGAAAATGTTGAAGATAAGAAAACAGAGGATTCTGAAAAGGAAGAAATTAAAGAAGTTAGAACAGAATTAGATGATAAAAAAACAGAAGATTCCGGAGAAAAGAACTCTTAAAAGGAGTATAGAATGGCTAAAAAGAAAATAATTAAAAAAAGAAGGCCTCAGGAGGTCAGAAATACCTTTTGTAAATTTACAAGGATGGGAATTACTGAAATAGATTATAAAGATGTCCACCTTTTACAAGAATTTATAACTGAAACAGGTAAAATTATGCCTGCAAGAATTACAGGAACAAAGGCAAAATTTCAGAGACAATTATCAATAGCAGTCAAAAGAGCTAGGCATCTTTCTTTACTTCCTTATACAGACTCTCACTTTAAATAAAAATGGACCTAATTTTATTAGAAACAGTCCTAAATCTAGGAGATCCTGGAGATTTAGTAACAGTAAAAAAAGGTTATGCACGAAACTTTTTAATTCCAAATGGTAAGGCAATCTTAGCAAGTGACGAAGCTAAAGAAGAGTTTGAGGCAAAAAGAGAATTAATAGAAAAATCTGAATTAGGTAAAATTAAGGAAGCAAACAATATAGCTGAAAAATTAAAGGATTATGAATTAGAATTATTCGCCCCCGTATCTGAAGAGCAAAGTCTATATGGCTCTATTGGAACTAGAGAAATATCAGAAGGGTTAAAGAAATCTGATTTTGATGTTGATATTCAGTCTATCAGGCTTCCTTTAGGAACATTTAAAGAACTAGGTTCTTATGAAGTAGACATAGAACTACATCCAAAAGTAGTTCAAAAAATAACTATCATAATAAAACCAGAAGAATAATATTCCGCATTAATTAGTTTATGATATCCTCGTACTTTGAGGAATAATATCCTATTTATTTTCATAAGTTTTAAAAAATATAATGCAATCTTCTAGAAATACTGAGTTACCCTTTTCTCTTGAAGCAGAAAGAGCGGTCCTCGGCGGTATAATGCTTAAAAATGAAGCTTGGGATGTGATAGCAGGGTTAGTTATAGAAGGAGATTTTTATAATCCTGAGCATCAATTAATATATAGAACTATAAAAGATCTTCAAGATACAGGAAAACCAGTTGACGTAATAACTGTTCAAGAGATGATAGAAGCAAGTGGGCATCTAAGTCAGTTAATAAATGTAGGGGGAAAAAATTATCTTACTCAGTTAGCTAAAGAAACACCAAGTGTTGCAAATATAGAAAGCTATGCTCAAATCATCAAACAAAGAGCAAATTTAAGGCGATTAATTTCGATAGCAGATGAAATTTCTGATGTAGCTAAGGTTTCAGATGCTTCTAGTAGTGATTTTGTAATAGATGAAGCTGAAGAGAAGATATTAGGACTCAGAGATGATGTTAATAGAAGTGATGGACCGAAAGTTGTTTCAGATTTATTAGGTCCTGTATATTCTTCTATTCAAAAGGCGCAGGAGAGTGGAAGCTCTTTAGTAGGTATTAGTAGTGGCTTTACAGAAATAGATGAGCTAACTCTTGGATTTCAAAAACAAGATTTAATAGTAATAGCTGGAAGACCTTCAATGGGGAAAACAGCTTTTGCCTTTAATATAGCTGAAAATGTAGCTAGAAGCACAGATCAAACTGTTTTACTCTTCAGTATGGAAATGTCTTCAGAGCAAGTAGTTAGGAGATTAATTTCCAGTATATCTAAGATTGATTTACAAAATTTAATGAGAGGAAAGCTAAAAGATGAAGATTGGCAGGGGATAGATAAAGCTTTATCTATTCTAAGTCAAAAGAAAATATTATTAGATGATACTGCTGCTTTAACACCATCCGAATTAAGAGCTAGAGCTAGAAGAGTAAAAAGAGAATCAAAAGATTTATGTTTAATTGTTGTAGATTATCTTCAATTAATGCAGGTGGCTGGTAGTAGAGACAATAGAGTAGCCGAAATAAGTGAAATTTCTAGATCACTTAAAGCCTTAGCGAAAGAATTAGATGTTCCTGTAATAGCTTTATCACAACTTAACCGTGCTGTAGAGCAGAGACCTAATAAAAGACCAATTTTAGCTGATCTAAGAGATTCAGGTGCTATAGAGCAAGATGCTGATGTAATAGCAATGCTTTATAGACACGAATATTATGATAAGACTGATCTTGATAGTAAAGGAAAAGCAGAGGTAAATATAGCAAAGCAAAGGAATGGACCAACAAAAGCTACTTATTTAGCATTTAGGAATGAAACGGCAAGATTTGAGAATCTTTCTAGGGATCAGTCTCCTCCTATAAATAATTTAGATTCTGAATAAGGAAATTAAATTAATGAAAATAAACTACGTAAAAGAAAGTTCTAGAAAGGTCAAAGATTTCAAAGATGAACAAGAAAAGTCTTTAACGGAAGACGATATAGTTGATATTGCAGAAATATTTAAAACTCCATTGACGGGTTCTTATAATTGGGATTATAGAATGCAAGATGATAGGATTTCTAAACTCTATGAACTAGGTAAGAAATTAAATTGGAATACAAGTATAGATATTGATTGGGACAGACCTTTCCAGGAAATGAAAGATGTTCCAGAGATTTTCTGGGATAACTATCCACCTTATGCATCTTTAAGAAAAGAAGAAAAGTTAGAATTCTTAAGACATAGAGGGGCAAGTCAATTTAGTCAGTTTCTTCATGGTGAGCAAGGTGCTCTTTTAGTAGCATCTCAGCTTGTTTCTTGTGCACCAACTTATCAAGCTAAACTTTATGCAGCATCTCAAACTTTTGATGAAGCAAGACATGTAGAAGTTTTTAATAGATATATAACTCAAAGATCAAAGATTATGTATCCTGTTGGCCTTGGCCTTAAAAGTTTATTAGATAAGATCCTGAAAGATGAGAGATGGGATCTCAAACTAATTGGAATGCAGATTATTATAGAAGGTCTTGCCTTAGCGGCTTTTAATACTGCTAGACAAGTAACCCCTGATCCAGTGCTACAAGATATTTTATATTTTGTAATAAGAGATGAAGCGCGTCATGTAACCTTTGGAGTAAATTATTTAGAAGAATTTATAAAGACGCTAACAATGAAAGAAAAGGAAGAGAGAGCCATGTTTGCTTACGAAGCTTGCGTTATAAGTAAAGAGAGATTATTTCCCACTGATGTATTCAGATATTATGGATGGGATGAAGATGAAGCAAGAGATTTTTCTAACAATAACGGCTTTGGAGCTCATTTTCAGCAGTTACTTTTTTCAAGAGTTATTCCTAATTTATCTAGAATTGGTCTATTAACTGACAACGTAAGACCTCTTTATGACAAATTAGGTGTCTTAGAGTTTGAGCACGAAAAGAATGATGGAGAGATAGAGTGGGCCGAATTAGAAAAACCACTTGATAAGTCTGCTTAATTTTTTTTATTGTTCATATAAGCAACTCCTGTTATTCTAATTACCCATCTTAAACAAAAGAAATCTTATTTTCTTTTTTAAGGTTAATAAAGATGGCAATTCAAAAGACAAGTTATATTTTCGTTACTGGGGGGGTAGTCTCTTCTTTAGGTAAAGGTATAGCAGCAGCATCCTTAGGGGCACTTTTAGAAAGTAGAGGAATCAAAGTAACTATATTAAAACTTGATCCTTATATAAATCTTGATCCCGGCACTATGAGTCCTTTCCAACATGGTGAAGTATTTGTAACTGAAGATGGTTCAGAGACTGATCTTGATCTTGGCCACTATGAACGTTTTATAAAATCTAAGATGACCAAGAATAATAATTTTACAACTGGTCAAGTATATGAAACAGTTTTAAGAAAAGAAAGAAAGGGGGATTATCTCGGTGGTACGGTCCAAGTTATCCCTCACATCACGGATGAGATTCAGAGACGAATAATCCATGGATCTAAAGAGTCTCAAGTAGCAATAGTTGAGATTGGAGGAACTGTAGGAGATATAGAATCGCAACCTTTTTTAGAAGCTATAAGACAAATGAAACTGAATCTTGGAGCTGAAAATACTCTTTTTATGCACTTAACGCTTGTTCCTTTTATTTCAGCAGCTGGAGAGATTAAAACAAAACCTACCCAACATTCAGTAAAAGAAATGCTTTCCCATGGTTTGCAACCAGATATATTAATTTGTAGATCTGAAGATAAATTATCCGACGAAGCTAGGCAAAAAATTGCTTTGTTTACAAATGTATCTAAGGAGAGCGTAATTTCTATGCCTGATGTTAATAGTATCTACAAGATACCCATGCTTCTTAATGAACAAAAAGTTGATAAAATTGTTGTCAATAAACTTAATGTTAAATGTAAGTCACCAAAATTAGGAGATTGGAAAGGCGTTGTAGAAGCCGAAGAAAACTTAGCAGGGTCTATTGAAATAGCTATGGTAGGTAAATACACAGATTTTGTAGATGCCTATAAATCTTTAAATGAAGCTTTAATTCATGCAGGCATCCAAAATGGCTTAACAGTTAAAATAAATTATGTTGATTCTGAATATTTAGATGCTAAAAATGTAAGACATATTTTGAAGGATGCAGACGCTATTTTAGTTCCAGGAGGTTTTGGGGAAAGAGGTATAGAGGGTATGATTTCAGCTGCAAAATATGCAAGAGTTAATAAAGTGCCTTATTTAGGTATCTGTTTAGGTATGCAAATAGCGGTAATTGAATCTGCAAGGAATATAGCTAATTTAAAAGATGCTGACAGCACTGAATTTAACTCTGATACCCTTCATCCAGTTGTTGGATTAATTCATGAATGGGAAAATATAGATGGAAGTGTGGAAAAAAGAGATGAGCATTCAGATTTAGGCGGAACTATGCGTTTAGGTTCTCAGGAATGTTTATTGACTAATAAATCCAAAACTAAAAATCTTTATGGCCAAAACATAATAAAAGAAAGACATAGGCATAGATATGAAATCAATAATAACTATATTGATAAGTTACAATTAACTGGGATAGAATTTGTAGGAAGATCTGAAAGTAAGAACTTAGTTGAGGTAATAGAGCGTAATGATCATCCATGGTTTATTGGATGCCAGTTTCATCCTGAATTTACTTCAAACCCGAGGGAAGGGCATCCTCTTTTTTCTGGTTTTGTAAAAGCCGCAAAATTATTTAAAAAAAGAAGATAAATTGAAAAATATAATTATAGGACAAAATAAAGTAAGTAATGACAAACCCTTTACACTTATTGCGGGGCTTAATGTTTTGGAATCAGAATCTATAGCAGATCAGGTTGTAGATCACTGTGTGTCAGTAACGAGAGAATTGGGTATACCATTTGTATTTAAGGCTTCGTATGATAAAGCCAATAGATCTTCACTAGAATCTTTTCGTGGCCCAGGATTAGAAGAAGGTTTAAAAATATTAAGTGATATCAAGGATAAATATTCTGTACCAATTATATCTGACGTCCATACTGTGGGAGAAGTTCAAGTGGCAAAAGATGTACTGGATATAATACAGATTCCAGCTTTCCTTTGCAGACAAACAGATTTGATTAAATCTGCAGCTGAAACAGGTCTTCCTGTTAATATAAAAAAAGGACAATTCTTATCCCCTCTTGATTTTCAGAATATTATCAATAAGTTTACATCTTTTCAGAATGATAAGTTATTAATTTGCGAGAGAGGAACTTCCTTTGGATACAATAACCTCATTGTAGACATGATTGGTATCTCTACATTAAAAAAATTTGAATATCCTGTAATTTTTGACGTCACTCATTCACTTCAACAACCCGGAAGTTTAGGAGGTAAATCAGGGGGGAGAGCAAGTTCGGCTCTGGATTTAGCTAAAGCAGCAATGTCAATTGGGTTAGCTGGTTTATTTTTGGAACTCCATCCAAATCCTGAGCAAGCTTTATGTGATGGACCCTCTGCTTTACCGTTAGAGTTATTAAAACCTTTTTTAAAACAGATTATGGCTATAGATTCAGTAGTTAAAGGCCTACCTGTTATGAAAATTTAATAAAAATATGTCCAAAGTAAGAATACAGTTAATACAGGCTTATGAGTTAATAGATTCAAGAGCAAATCCGACTGTTGCTGTAAAAGTATTTTTATCTGATGGTTCTTCCGGTTTTTCTATGGTGCCTTCAGGCGCGTCTACAGGGATGCATGAAGCACATGAAAAAAGGGATGGAGATGAGTCAAGATATTTAGGTAAAGGAGTCTTGGGAGCACTTGAAGTAATTAGTTCTGATATTAATTCAATATTGTCAGGTATGGATGCATATGATTTATATAAAATAGATTCTTTAATGTGCACAGAGGACGGCACAGATAATAAATCTAATTTTGGTGCTAATTCAATTTTAGGCGTTTCTATGGCTTGCGCAAGGGCAGCAGCAAATAGTTTAAATGTGCCATTATATAAACACTTTAATAATATTTATAAATCTATTAATGACAAAGCTCCACAGATGAACCTCCCCATTCCGATGCTTAATATTTTGAATGGAGGAGCCCATGCAGATAATCCAATAGATTTTCAAGAATTTATGGTTCAGCCATTAGGTTTTAAAACCTTTGCAGAGTCTTTAAGGGCTGGGATAGAAATATTTCATCAATTAAAATCAAGCTTGAAGAAGAAAAAATTAAGTATTTCAGTAGGAGATGAAGGAGGTTTTGCTCCGAATTTAAATTCTGCCGAAGATGCTTTAGATCTGATTGTAGGTGCTATAGAAGGAGCTGGTTATTTACCAAAAAAAGATGTCGCTATAACTCTAGATGTGGCTTCTTCTGAATTTTTTAAGAATTCGAATTATGTTTTGGAAGGCATGGAAGAAACTTTTTCTTCTTCTGAGCTAATAAATTATTTAGAAACACTAGTTGATAAATATCCTATTTCTTCTATTGAAGACGGTTTAGATGAAAACGATTGGGATGGGTGGAAAGAAATTACTTCCAGTCTTGGTGATAAAATACAGTTAGTTGGAGATGATCTATTTGTTACTAACTCGGCAATTTTAAGAAAAGGTATAGATATGGGAGCAGCTAACTCAATTCTTATAAAAGTTAATCAAATAGGGTCAATTACAGAAACATTAGAAACTATTAAATTGGCTTCTGACAATAATTATAAATCTGTAATCTCTCATAGATCGGGAGAAACAGAAGATTCATTAATAGCCGACTTATCTGTTGGAACAGGAGTGGGTCAAATTAAAACTGGTGCTCCATCTAGGTCAGAAAGAGTTTCTAAATACAATAGATTATTAACTATAGAGCATGATGAAGATTTCATCTTTGCAGGCTGTAATTAAGGAATAATGTTTAACTATATTTATAAAAATAAATATTTATTAATGGTAATTTCTATTTTATTTATCTTTATTTTATATCTGCAATATTCAATATGGTTTGGTAATGCTAACTACTTTAAATTGCAAGCAATGCAAACTGAAATTAAAATTTTAGAATCTGAGAATAAAGAATTATTTTTAGTTAATGAAGAGCTAACTCAAGATAAGTTAAGGTTAGGCGCAGGAAAAGAAGCGATAGAAGGTTTGGCTAGAAGAGAATTAGGTCTAATAAAGCCAGACGAAGTTTTCTATTCCTTTTCTGAAGATGAAGAGTAATTAACTGATTAATTTGTGATTCAAGATGATTCTTTTGTAGCAGTAATTCCTGCAGCTGGTCAGGGAAAAAGATTCGGCACTGTTAAACCAAAACAATATCTAGAGTTGGAAGGAAGGACCATACTAGAAAGAAGCATATCTCCTTTACTGCAGATTAAAAATTGTTTAGGAATAGCAGTTATGGTAAATGCAAAGGATAATTTATGGAAAGAATTAGATCTTGTAAACAATGAAAAGGTTAGATTTATTGAAGGAGGTAAATCTCGCATAGATTCTTCTATAAATGGAATTAATTTTTGGCTCGAGAGTGAATTACATTTTTCAAATATCCTAATACATGACGCCGTTAGACCTTGTTTAAAAATTTTTGATTTAAAAAATTTATTGAAACACTTTGCTGATTTAAAAAATAAAAATTCTGCAGAAGGTTTAATACTTGCAAAACGTAGTACAGACACTATAAAACTTACAGAAGAAGATGGCGTCATTAAAAGAACTTTAGACAGAGATATTTTATGGTCTGCATTAACCCCACAGATATTTTCTAAAGAAGCCCTTTTTAAAGCTGCAAAGTTTTATAATACCTCTAATGATATATATACTGATGAATCAAGTTTAGTGGAACAATCAGGTGGTTTGGTTAGAGTTTTAGAGGGTTCGGCAACTAATATCAAGATAACCGTTGAGGAAGATTTAATTTTAGCTAAATCTTGTATAACTTTAATGAATCAATAATTTAATATGAGAATAGGGCACGGATTTGATGTTCATAAAATAGTACCTGGAAAAGGCATGACATTAGGAGGTATTTTTATCCCTTCCAAGTATTCTATCGAAGCATATTCTGATGGTGATATTATTATTCATGCATTAGCAGATGCATTATTGGGTGCTTTGGCTATGGGAGATATAGGGCAATATTTTCCATCTAATGACCCCAAGATTCGCGACATATCTAGTAGTCTAATTTTAGATAAAGTTGTAAACATGGTTTTAGACAGAGGTTTTTCTATTGAAAACATAGACGTTACTTTAATTCTAGAAGAGCCAAAGATGAGTACACACCTTTTATCAATTAGAAAAAATTTATCAGAAAAGTTGAATATAGATATTGAGCAACTAAGTTGCAAAGCAACAACAACCGATGGATTAGGGCCTGAAGGTGAGTCTTTAGGAATATCATGTCATACTGTAGTTTTACTGTCCAAACTTCCTTGATTAATAAAAATTGCTAAAAATACTTATTTCAAATGATGATGGAGTTGAAGCTAAAGGACTTCAGTACCTTTATGATGCATTAAAGGGTATTGCAAATGTCTTTGTAATCGCTCCTGATAAAAACCAGAGTGGAGCCGGCAGTTCTATTACTACAAAAAGACCTCTAAAGACTCAAGATTTTAAAGAAAATTTTCTGTCTGTTAATGGTACTCCTGCGGATTGTGTTTTTCTTGGATTAAATGGCTTATGTCCTTTTGAACCTGATCTTGTGGTATCTGGTATTAATGCTGGCGCTAATATGGGTGAAGATTTACTTTATTCTGGAACTATAGGAGCTGCTATGGAGGGAAGGAATACTCGACTCCCGTGTATTGCATTTTCTTCGGCATATAAAAAGGAACTAGACCAGGAAATACTTCCAAATTATCTTTCAGCAGCCTTAATTGCTAAGAAGCTTATTAAGAATATTAATAGTTTGTCTATAAACCCATCAGTAACTTTAAATGTAAATGTTCCTAATCTTGCTTTTAAAGATTTGAAAGGTATTAAGAATACTGTTTTAGGATCTTGGGGTCCTAGAAATCCACCCTCTATTGAAGTAAAAAAATCAGGAGAAAAAAGGTTTTGGATAACTCATAGAGATAAGCATTCTAATAATCATTCAAATACAGATATAGAAACTTTATCAAAGGGATATGTTTCTGTAACTCCAGTTCATCCAAATTTTTTGGATGTTGGAGATTCTAATTTAATAAGCTGGTTACAGATCTAATATTAGAAATGAGTCCTATAGAAAAGGAATTAGGTATAGGAATGACTTCTTTGAGAACAAGAAAAAGACTAGTTGAGAGATTAACTGAAAAAGGAATTAAAGATGTAAGAGTCTTAGAGGCCATTAGAGATGTGCCTAGACATCTCTTTGTTGATGAAGCTCTTGCATCAAGAGCCTATGAAGATTTGTCTTTACCTATTGGCTTTCAGCAAACAATTTCACAACCTTATATTGTTGCAAAAATGACAGAAGCTTTAATTAGCCATGACTTATTTACTCAAAAACCTTTTAAGAAAGTTTTAGAAATTGGGACTGGGTGTGGATATCAATCAGCTATTTTATCAAGATTTACAGATCAATTGGTTAGCATAGAAAGAATAAGGGGTCTATATATCAAAGCTAGGAATAATCTAAGAGAACTGAAGATAAGGAATGTGGAATCTAGGTTCGGAGATGCATTAGAGACCATCAAAGAAATAGAAATATATGATGCAATTCTTGCAGGAGCCGTTTCAGATGAAATACCTGAAAAACTTATTAATCAATTAAAAACAGGTGGTCGCATGGTACTTCCAGTCAAGGATGCTAACTCACAAAAATTAAGGCTCATATTGAAAGTAAATAAAAATCAAGTAAAAATAAAAGAACTAGATGATGTTGCGTTTGTTCCATTAGTCAGAGGTACATTAGATTGAAGTCTTTTTTAATTCTTATTAAAGGGTTTTTTATAGGCGTTGCTGAAATCATACCAGGTGTCTCAGGAGGGACTATTGCTCTATTATTCGGCATATATGAGCATCTTATAAATGTGATCTCTAAATTTAATATTTCTTTCTTTAAATTTTTAGCAAAAAGAGAATTTAAGGATGCATGGACTTATATTGATGGGAAATTTATTTCTATTTTATTAATAGGGATGCTTTTAGGCATTTTTTCTTTTTCTGCATTGATAGTATTTTTACTTTCGAACTATCCTTATTTTCTTAAATCTATTTTTTCTTCTTTATTATTCTGCTCTTTATTTCTTTACCCCATTAAGCCAAAGATTATGTCTAAAAAGTTTGGAGCAGGTTTTTTAATTTCCTTATTAATAGTAATATTTGTTTTTTTACTGCCAATATTGGATCAAGAAAATATAAGCTTTATAGTAATTTTCTTTGGAGGATTTATTGCTATTTGCGGATTTATCTTACCAGGTGTTTCTGGAAGTTTTATATTGCTTATTTTAGGACTATATGGATTTATGATCAATGCTTTGGTAAATCTGGACTATTTAATTCTTTTAATATTCCTTTGCGGATGTTTATTTGGACTTTTTACATTTGTTAGACTTCTAAGAAAGGCTTACAAGTTCCAAAAACCTATTTTAGAAGGTATTTTCTTTGGTTTAGTACTTCTAAGTATCCCATTAATCTGGAAAGTAGAGATTAAATTCTTTTTTGATATAGTCTCTTCTAATTTTTTTGAAATATTTCTTGGGTTGTCAATCGGAGTAGTTCTAATTTTTTCTTTGCATAAAGTAAGAAAAGTTTAGCGTTCTATGAGGTCAATTTTATTTTTTATTTCTCTCCATTTATCTGAATCTTCTAAGGGGTCTTTTTGTTCAGTTATATTAGGCCATTCCAAGGATAATTCTGCATTCAATTCTATATATACAATTTGATCTTCAGGTACTTCATCTTCAGAAAATATTGCGTCTATAGGGCATTCTGGCTCACATAAGGCACAATCTATGCATTCATCTGGATTAATAACTAACATATTAGGCCCTTCATAAAAACAGTCCACGGGACAAACTTCTACACAGTCTGTAAGTTTACATTTAACGCAAGAATCACCGACAATAAATGTCATTTTATTCTCAGGCTATAGTGTCTCTACTGTAATAGAAGGCAAAATTGCTTCTTTTGCAGCTTTTTGATAGGAGGCCACTTCATTAAAGTTAAGATATCTATAAATATCTTGAGTCATTGTATTAATTTCATTCATGTAATTTGAGTATTCTTCCATAGAAGGAATATATCCTAGAGTAGAAGTAATGGCAGCTAATTCTGCAGAAGCTAAATATACATTTGCATTATCTCCTAATCTATTTGGAAAGTTTCTGGTTGATGTTGAAATCACAGTAGATTCAGGCTCTACTCTAGCTTGGTTGCCCATACAAAGAGAGCAACCGGGCATTTCTGTTCGAGCTCCACTATTTTTAAATATCTTATAATACCCTTCTTCAGTTAGCTGATGCTCATCCATCTTTGTAGGAGGTGCTATCCATAACTTAGTGGGGAGTGAGTCTTCATTTTCAAGTAGTTTTCCAGCTGCTCTAAAATGGCCAATATTGGTCATACAAGAACCAATAAATATCTCATCAATTTTAATTTTTTCTACTTCAGAGAGTTTTTTAATATCATCTGGATCATTAGGACAGGCTAGAAGGGGTTCAGTTATTGTATTTAGATTGATCTCAATAATTGCTGAATATTCTGCATCTTTGTCTGGCTCTAATAACGTAGGATTTTTTATCCAAGATTCCATGGCTTGAGCTCTTCTCTCTAATGTTCTTTCATCTCCATAACCTTCAGAGATCATCCATCTCAAAAGTGTAATATTTGAGTTTAGGTATTCTATTATAGGTTCAGGATTTAGCTTTATAGTGCAGCCTGAAGCAGATCTTTCAGCCGAAGCATCTGATAATTCAAATGCTTGTTCTACTTTTAGATCACCCAAACCTTCTATTTCTAAACATTTACCTGAGAAGACATTAACTTTATTTTCTTTTTCAAGAGTCAAATGACCAGATTGAAGGGCTGCATATGGAATAGCGTGCACTAAGTCACGAAGCGTTATTCCTGGCTGCATCTCTCCAGAAAACCTTATTAAGACTGATTCGGGCATATCTAAAGGCATAACTCCTAGAGCAGACCCAAAGGCTACTAAACCTGATCCAGCAGGAAAACTTATCCCTATAGGAAATCTAGTATGAGAGTCACCCCCAGTACCAACTGTATCAGGTAGGAGCATTCTGTT
>TARA_B110000014_G_scaffold259114_1_pt1 | contig 14571 bp, 13 predicted proteins | sample TARA_B110000014 | Tara Oceans TARA_B110000014 (sample SAMEA4396468) | marine metagenome | biome: Westerlies Biome; feature: [MES] marine water layer (ENVO:01000295) within the mesopelagic zone...; material: water (ENVO:00002006), including particulate matter (ENVO:01000060) such... | reverse complement strand
TGGAAATAATTTTTTTTGAGTTTCATCATTTAGTTCAATATCAGATGTATCAATAATATTACCATGTGAGAAGATAGTTTCCCAGGAATCATCTTCTTCCCATCCATGATTTATTCCAATTAATGCAACAGTTTTACATTTAAGAATTTGCCAACTAGCAAACCACGATGAAGTACCAACATTTCCTCCAGTTTGTAATGCTGGAAGTCCAACATTGTTTTTTTGTGTTCTAACCATCATTGCAGAGATATTGTTAAAGGATTTTTTTCCTTCATGAAGATCAAATAATGGATGAATCCAATGAATTTTTATTTTTGCATCTATTGCACGTTTTATAACCTTAGGATCAACCAACGTAGAAAAGATACCTTGAATTTTTTTACCAAATTTATCTACAATTTCATCATTGAAAAAATCAACTTCATCCTCTTCAGTATCAACGGTAACTACTAAAAAATTTGGAAATTTGTCAGGAGTAACGCCAGCTTTTAGTGTTTGTATGAGTGCACCATCAGTACAAACTATGTAGCCTTTAAAATTAGATTGTGATAAAAGTTCAAGATGTTTGTGTTTTTTCATTGAAGGACCTCTTCCTATGACTATTGCAGAATTAACTTTTGATAGTTTAGAATTATAATCAGGATCTAATTCCCTCGAGGATGATAAATTAATTATATTTTCTAAATTAAGAGAAAAATTTTTCACATATCTATCAAAATGGTGTTCATTGAAAAATTTTTTTTCTACAGATTCAATAATTTCTTTTACATTATTTTTTGGATTTATACTGAAAGAATGATTAAACCATTCATCCCAAGTATTATTTTTAAAACCATCTTTGTGTTTTAATTTTATTAATTCATTAAGTGTATATTCATCAATAATTAATTCGTCTTCGTTCACAATAAATTTTTGAATATTAACTTTATAATCTCTTTGTACTAAAGCTCATCAATACCCATTTCATCATCTTTTTTACTAGATCTGAAAACCATAAATGTGCCAGCTGCACCGGCTTTGGAAACAAATTTTTCAAACTCTTCTTCACTTAATTCATCTGATTTGGTTGTATTAGCAGTTACATCAGGAGTTTCAGTACTCTTTTTAATTTTAAAATTTGCCTTCATAATCAAAACTATTAGAAAGATTATAAAAATTTTCTTAATCTAGAGTTTTTGCCTTTTTTTGGATCTAAAAGACCATAAATCAGTGAAATTAGTATCAGGCTTTTCTTCTTCCATTTTTTCTGGCTTTTTCATCTCTTCTTTTTTCTTATCTTTAATCTTAAAATTTGATTTCAACAACTAAATTCATTAATCTAATTATTTGAATTTTATCTTATTTTAAATTCTGAAAATGCCTTTTTAGTGTGTATGTTTGAGAATTTGTGAGGAAACTTAAATTAGGTTCTCAAAGCGATTGAAAATGTGTCGTCTGAACAAGAAAAATATGAATCAGTAATTTGTCAAGATGTGTCTTCGGAAGAGAATATTATTGCAACATATTTTTTATCAGCTAGTGAAAATAAATACAATCTTTTTGATTTAGCGTGGAATCTTGCAGTAGGTCAGAGTATCGGGAATCCAAATACTAGAAGTCTTTTTGAGACTGATGAGATGATTTTAGCACATAGTTGTAAAATTCTCGGTAAAAAAGAAGATTTGGTGAAAAAAAGAGAAGGAATTGTAAAAATTGCATTTCCTTTGGTTAACATCAATCTTGAAAATGATGGAATTTCACAAATGTTATGTCATTTCATGGGAGGACAGTTAGACATCAATATGTTTCAAAAATGTGTTTTAAAAGATTTCCAATTACCTGAAAAATCTAAAAAACATTTTCTTGGACCAAAATTTGGTATCAAAGGTTTTCGAGATTTTGTTAATAATCACGATAGACCTTTGCTTGGTGCAATAATTAAACCAAAAGTCGGTGCAACGAAAGAAATTTTGCTTGAGATGACAAAACAATTGGTCGAAGGAGGAGTTGAATTCATTAAAGAAGATGAAATTATGAGCAATCCAGACGTTGCACCTTTAGAAGAAAGAGTTCCATACATAATGAATTATCTTAATTCTATTGAAAGAAAAGTTGTTTATTGCTTTTCAATAACATCAGACTTTCCTCATTGTTTAGAACGAGTAAAATTAGTTCACAAATTAGGAGGTAACGGAGTGCATATTAATTTCTGGAGTGGATTAGGAGTTTACAACGCTATTAGAAAATTAGATTTGCCAATATTCTTACATTTTCAAAAGAGTGGTGATAAAATATTAACAAATAAAAGACATGATTTTCATATAGAATGGCCAGTTATTTGTAAAATTGCAAGAATGAGTGGTGCCGATTTTATCCATGCAGGAATGTGGGGAGGATATTATCATGAAGAAGAAGAAGATTTGCGTAGAACATTTGCAGCATTAAAAGATGGAGATGATTATGAAGGTACTGTACCAGCATTGAGTGGAGGAATGCATCCAGGATTAGTAGGTGCAGTAAAAAATCAATTTGGAAATGATGTAATGTGTAGTTGTGGTGGTTCAATTCATGGACATCCTTCAGGTACATTAGCAGGTACAAAAGCTATGCAACAAGCTATTGAAGCTGCAACTAAAGAGATTGATTTGGATACAGTCAATTTAGAAAGTGAATTAAAGGAAGCCATAGATAAATGGGGTTACATAAAATCAGACATTCCAAAAGAACAAAAATTTAACATTATAGTACCTATGGCAGGAAGAGGTCAAAGATGGATTGATGCAGGTTATACATTCCCAAAACCACTTATCGAAATTGAGAATAAACCTATGATAGAGTTAGTTTTAAAGAATATTAATCTCGAAGGAAATTATATTTTTATTTGCTTAAAAGAGCATATAGAGAAATTTTCATTGGATACAGTTTTAAAGAATTTGAAACCTGATTGTAAAATTATTTCAATAGATGAAATTACAGACGGTGCTGCATCAACAATTTTGAAAGCAAAAGATATGATTAGCAAAGATGATCCAATAATCGTTGCAAATTGTGATCAGTTGATAGATTGGTCATCTTCAAGATTCATCGATTTTATTAATAAAAAAAATCCAGACGGAGCACTAGTTACATACACATCAACTCATCCAAGAAATAGTTTTGTGAAAACAAATGAAGAAAATCAAGTAATAGAAATTGCTGAAAAAAAACCAATCAGCGATATAGCAAATGCAGGTATATTTTATTCCAAATCAGGAAAAGATATGATTTTAGCAATTGAAAATATGATTAATAAAAATATTAGAACAAATAATGAATTCTTTTTATCTACTGCGTTTAACGAGTATGATCTTAAAAAATCTAAAATTTTAACATACCATGTTAAAGAAGTAAAGAGTATGGGCACGCCTGAAGAATTAGAAAATTCACGGAAAACAAATTGGAATAAAACTAGTAATGAAAAAATATAATTTCAATCAAATGAAAGGAGGATGGTTCATTGGTAATTTTGAGCCAACTGCATTTAAAACTCCGGATTGTGAAGTAGCATACGTAAAACATTATAAAAATCAAAAATGGGAAAAACACTTTCATAAAATTGCTACAGAAATAACATTTGTTATTAAAGGAAAAATACAAATTAACGAAATGGTTTTTTCATCAGGAGAAATTTTTGTAATTGAACCCAATGAAATAGTAGACCCAAAATTTTTAGAGGATTCGGATGTAATAATAGTAAAAGTTCCGTCAAATACACATGACAAATTTAATGTTGAAAGATGATAGAGATTTTTGCACATAGAGCAATTTATCAAAATAAAGAAAATTCTTTAGAAGGAATAAAAAATAATTTAGAATTAGGTTTCAATATAGAAATTGATGTAAGAAAAAATAATTCAGGAATATATCTATCACATGATCCAAAAAGTAATGGCGGAGAATTATTTCAAAATGCGTGCAAAATTATTAAAAACTATACCAAAAAAGTTGCTATTCACATAAAAGAAGATTTAGAGATACAAGAAATAATTGATTTAATTTTAAAATATAATATTACAGAAAAATGTTTTATTTTTACAACATTAGGAAAAAAAATTTATACGGAAGATATCGAAATTGGAGTTTACCAAAATAACAATAAAATATCAAAAGATGCAAAAATTCTTTGGTGTGATGAAAGTAATGAACAATGGTACAATGAGAAATTATTTATTGAAAATAAAAAAAACAATGGAACTATAATTACAATGTCAAGAGAATTATTTATTGAATCAAATCTTGAAGAAATAAAATTAGAATGGAGAAAATTACATAAATTACAAACAGATGGAATATGTACAGATTTTCCAAATGAATTAAAAAAATTTGTGAGTGAAGAATTATTATGAATATTATAATGCCCATGGCAGGAAAGGGACTAAGATTATTAAATGCAGGGTATGATTTGCCAAAACCACTTGTTGAAGTCAAAGGAAAAACTATTGCAGAATGGGCTATCTCAACAATAGGTCTAAAAGGGAATTTTATTTTTTGTTGTAAAAACGAACATGTACAAAAATTTGATTTAGATAAAAAATTGTCAAATATTTTACCAGATTGTAAAATTATAGTCATAGATGAAGACACCGAAGGTACTGCAGATACTATTCTTCGTGCTTCAGAATACATAGATAATGATGATGAATTATTTATTTCAGACTCAGATCATTGTATGATTTGGGATTATAATGAATTTGAGATTAAAATTAAAAAAACACATTGTGATGCATGTGTAATGGTTTATCCAAACAATCAAACATCGAATGCATATAGTTATGTAAAAATAAATGAGGAAGGATTTGTTACAGAAGCTGCAGAAAAAATTGCAATCAGTAATATCGCGGCAGCAGGTATGCATTATTATAAAAAAGGTTCAGATTTTATTAAATATGCAAATCGTATGATTGAAAAAAATATTCGATTTAATAATGAATTTTATGTCACACCGGTTTATAATGAATTTATACTAGATAGTAAAAAAATTATAAAATTTCCTATTGAAAAAAAATGGCCTATGGGATCTCCAGAAGAAATAAAAAAATTTTTAAAAAAATAAATTATTCAGGCATTGCTTTTTCTAATGATGCTTCGTGAAATATTCTTTGATATTCATCAAATTGATTTAATTTCTCCCATTCAATTTGGAAATCATAAAAATAGCTTTTAACACAAAAATATTTTCTTAAACTGTCTTTCCATGGAGAATTATCATTTTTAATATTTTTTACATAATTTTTTGTAAGATATACACCAGCCTCTTCATAATTTGTTTCATCATACAAAGGAATTGTAGACCAAAAATCCTCTAGCAATTTTTTAGTTCCAATTTGACAAAAATCAGAAGTTCTATGATTTATTGACTCAAAAGTTCCATAATCAGGAACCATTATTCTGTCTGGATATGCATGTTCCAGAAAAATTTGAAAAATATCAGGATTATGAATAAACTGATCACTTCTACATTTCATAATTATTTTTGAATCAATTTTTTCAAGTCCTGCATTAGTTCCCACTATTTGAAAATTTACAGTAGATTTTGATTTACCAGAAACGCCAGGAGGGACAGATTTCACAACATCACAATCAATATTTTCAGAATTTTCATTCTCCCATGTTGATAAAAGAATATCCGTATTTGGAAAAATTTTTTGATATTCTTGAATAATATTATTTGTCCATTCAGTTATTCTACCTTGGAGAAGAATTCCAAATTCCATAGTAAAAAGAAGTATTATTAATATAATAACATGATTGTAAAATTATAATTGTATTCAAAAATGTTCTGGATAAAAGAACATATCAAACGATATGAATTCATTTCCAAGTATTGCTATGGAAATGTTTTAGACTGTAAATTTAATAATTTTTCTTCATTTCATTCTGCACATATTTTATTAGAAAATAATTGTAAGGAAATTTCTACATATTATAAAAAAAGTAATGAAATAGTAAAACGTACAAAGAAAAATAATACAATTTATTTTAAAAATAATAATAAATTAGAATCAAATTATGATTGTATAATTTCATTTGAAATAAATTTTGATGAAATGAATTTTGATGAGACTATTCAAAAATATTCAGAATTGCTTAGTGAAAATGGTAAATTATTCATATCTATGATAAATAAAGATAAAACATCTGCTGAACTATTATCAGGTGAAAAAATTAAAAATATAATTATTGAAAAAGAAGAATTTTTAATAAATCTTAGAAAATATTTTAAAAAAATAGAATTATTTTCACATATGATCTTAGATGAAAAAAAACCATCAAAAATTAATAATAAATTAAATATTATTAGAAATGTTGGTGCAAAAGTATTATCAGCTGTAGATAAAAATAGAAGTTTCTATATTGATCATCTACAAAATAGAATGAAAAAAATTGATGAGACTAAAAATACATCAATAGAAATTGCAGAATTAGACTACGTTCCTATTCAAAATATTAATGAACACAATCCATATTATTTTTTAGCCATCTGTAAAAAAAATAATTAATTTTTATTTTTTTAATTCATTAAATATTGATTTTATAAATAATCTAGATTCCAGATCAATGATATAAGTAATCATTACATAAGCAATTACACTTATACCAATAAATGATAATAGATAGGGTAAAAATTCAAACAAATCAAGAGTGTAATTAGAAAAATATTCAAACAAATATAACATTGGAATAAAAATTAAACTAGAAAAAATAAATTTACAAATTTTTAACCATTCTATTTTTAACGGTAATGTTTTTCGTACAAGAAAACAGATGAATATTGTAAAAGGAATCTGCGTACACAAGGAAATAAGTGCCCAATAATAGATTAAATCAGAATATTCCATTGATGAATTGATGAGTAAAACTATACCTAGAGATATGGCATATGATGAATATTGGATTAATTGTATAGTAGGTACAACAAATAATTTACTTTTAACATAATCTTTGATTGATGATGATTCATTTGTATCAACTTTTTCAACTCCTCTTAAAATAAAATTACATGTATCAAAAATAGTGAATGAAAAAAATCTTAATGCCAAAAGTATTGCTGCAGGATATATAATTACATAAAGGGGATTTAGAACATAAAGCGCAGGTTTTGAAAAAACAATTACTAACGTACATAATGGAATTAAAATATATAATAATTTAGTTATGGAATTTTGAAGGAATCCTGTATCTTTTGATCCAAGTAATTTAGGATAAATTGCAGCAAACATTAATCCACCATAACCAACTAAACTGCCAATTACTACTGCAGATCCATAATATCCTAAACCTTCAGTATTACCTATAATTAAAGTAAAAATCGCTACATCCAAACTAAAAATTAAACCAGCTATTGGAGGATACAAGGTTAGCCAAGATAATTTAAGCCACTTTTTTAGATAACTAAAACTAAAATTATTTTTTAATTTATCCTTAGCATAAAATAAATGAAGAAAAATACTAGCTAAAATTCCTAAGAATGAAGAAAGAATAACTCCAGTAACACCATAATCAAAAAAATAAATGAAAAGTAAAACTGTAGGAATTTTGATTATATCGATAATTAAAAGACCATAACTTTGAGATTGAGGCTTCCATCCATAATTGATTGAAGTCAAAATTGAGTAGAAGAAATTTGCAGGAACTAAAATAATACTAAAAAGTAAAACATTAGTATCTACATCCGAATTTCCAGAAATTAAAAGGACAATTAACAGATAAGCAAAAATTCCTATAGTAGAAAATATTCCACCAGAAACAATAGCGGTTCTGCCCGATTCAATATTTCTAGCTGTTTCACGAGTTAACCAATAAGTTTCAATAAAATGTAAAATTAGCACATAAACTAGTAATCCACCAATTAATGTCCAAGTTCCATATTCCTCAGGAGTTAAAATACGAGTAACTGCTGTGATAAATACAAATCCTAGAATTAATCTAACAATACCTACAAAAAATGAAATTGAACCTGCATAACCTGCTCTGATTGAAGACATTGTCTAACTTGGATATTTAGAACTAATAAGTTGAGTTTTAAAAATTCCGATTAAATTGTCGTTAAAATTTTAAAAAATTAGATATTAATGATTATTTATGCTAAAACAATTAATATTATAATTCATCAATTTAGGAGGATACATTCAAAATGAAACTTGACTTATTTACTAATAATTCAAGTATTTTTTCCTTAAAAAAAAAATGGGTCTGCTTATTAATTATAGGAATATCAAGCTTAATCTTAAGATTAATTTTTTTTCCATATGAAATACCGTTTACATTAGATAATTTAGATTATTTTGCATATTCAGTAAAAGTTAGTCAAATTGGAGGATTACCTCAAGATTGGCATATTTCAAATAACGGATGGCCAATTCTAAATTCACTTCTTTTCTCAATAATGCCAAATACAGAAATGATGGATTATATGTTTGGGCAGAGAATCCTAGCAACCATATTTTCAGTCATAACAATTATTCCTCTATATTATTTATTTAGAAAGTTTTTTTCTGAACAAATTGCAATTTTGGGTACAATAATTTTTAGTTTTGAACCACATTTGATAATTAATTCTAGTGCAGGAGGGATATACCCAATTGCAATTTTCTTATTAACAAGTTCATTTTCATTATTTTTAAGTAAACGTAAATTTACAATATATTTATCATTTTTTACAGCAGCAATTTTATCATGTTTTAGATATGAATTAATAGTAATAATAATTCCATTAGTGATATTTTATTTCTTAGAATTTAAAAATGAAAATAAAAAATATTTGAAATTTATATCTTGTATAATACTTTTTAGTACAGTGATTTTATTTGTTGGAATTTTAAATTATGCCAACACTGGACAAGATGGACTAATTAGCAATTTTATTTATGAACAAAATTTTACTAAAGAATCATTATTAGAAAATAAAGATACAGGTGATACGTGGATAGATGATATAGAAGAGTTCAGAGTACTAAATTTTCTTGTAAAAGGATTTGAGAACTCATCAATGATTTTTTTGTTGGCATTATTTCCAATTTTGTTATTTATTGTGCCATATGGAATATATAGAATTTTTAAAGGGAAAAAAATTGAGAACTATTTTATCATCATAAGTGGAATTGTATTATTTTTACCTGCATTCTATGCTTACGGATGGGAAATGAGAGATGCACGCTATATTTTCATATTATATCCATTTTTTGTTTTAGTATCATTATATTCAATAAATTGGATCCAAGAAAAATTTAATCCAAAAATAAAATATCTGATAATTTTTGCAATTATTGTTATCTCAATAGTCTTTTTATTTTTTGAAACTAGTAATCATCAAGAAGAAAAAGAATCATTTGAAATCGCAAAAATTCTAGTTAATAATGCGGAAGGATACAATTTGTACTATCCAAATGGAAAATATGTCAAATCAGCGCTATTATTGGATTCTTGGCCTGAAATATTACCAAATAATGAAAATGGACATATCGTAAGAGATCTAATTAGAATCGACGATATTAATTATGAGACAGTAAATGAATTCATAAGAAATTCAGAAAATATTCTAGATACTGAATCAAGTAGAAATAAAGATGATTCAGAAATTTTATGGAATTCTTTTAAAATAAATGAAAAATTACCGTCAACATCATTGAGAATAGGTGACAAAAATTTTTCAAGTATTGATGCATTCATTCATACTAATTCAACTGGAAAATATCTTCTTAACAATATTAGATATTTTAGTGATGGAACACATAGAGAGACACCACCAGGATTAACACATATTATTGTAAATGAAAATGAAAATGAAAATGAAATATTCAAAAAAATTTATTGGCAAAGTGAAAAATATCCATATCTAGAAAAAATATTTGATTCAAAGGAATTAGAAATGTCAAATGGTGTAAAAATTTTTAAAATTAATTATAAACTATTTCATAATTTAGAGAATTGAGATTATAAGATAATATTTGTGCCTTCACCAAGTAGAAATACATCATTATCAACAGATGCCTTTTTTGACAAAATTTTACAGTTATATGCAATTATACTTTTTTCAATATCTATTTTTGAATTTATAGTGCAATTTGACATAATAATCGAGTTTGATATTTTACAAGAGGAAATATTACAATTATTTCCAATAGATACATTTGGTCCTATGGTTGTTCCAGATTTTATTATACAATTTTTACCTATTAAAACAGGACCAATTATTTGAGAATCTTTGTCTATTACAGTTTCAGTACCCACAGATATGTTTTCACCAATCTTAGAAAAATTACTATCTGTATCTAAAAAGTTTTCTAAAATTATTGAATTTGCTTTTAGAATATCATCTGGAGTTCCTGTATCTTTCCAAAATTCAGTAATTATATCAAAATCTATTTTTTTATTTTCATTAATTATTAATTGTAATGCATCGGATATTTCAAATTCATTTCTCCAAGAAGGTTTTAGTTTTGGGAGAATTGTAAAAATATACGGCGTGAAGAAATAAATCCCAGTTACAGCTAAGTTTGACTTTGGATTTTTTGGTTTTTCAACTATTTTAATTATTTTTTCATCATCTATTTCGGCAATTCCAAATTGAGTGGGATTATTGACATTACATAACAATAAAGACACTTCTGCAGATGAATTTTGAAATTTTTCAACAACATCATTGATAGGTTTAGTCATAATATTATCACCTAAAAATACAACAAATTTTTCATTTTTAATAAAATCTTTACATAGATTAATTGCATGTGCAATACCTTTTGGAGAATCCTGTTCTATGAAAGTAATTTTTATTCCAAAAGTAGAACCATTTCCATAAAAATCACGTACCTTATCTGAACCTAATCCACCAATCACAATTGCAATATCAGTTATTCCAGCATGTCTAAGAGACTCAATGCAATATTGTGACATCGGTTTATTAGCAATTGGAAGAAGCTGTTTAGGTCCTGTATGAGTTAACGGACGCAAACGAGTCCCATGACCACCATGTAAAACTATTCCTTTCATCAGAGTGTCACATTCCAATCAAATGGTTTTTGTGTTTTTGGATTAATAATAGAAGGATCATTCCAATCAATTCTTTCTTCATCTGGATTTTCATAATCATAAAGATTATTCATAAAATAAATTGTTTCAGAAGGAATATTTCCAATATTTTTTGTGCCATGCCATAAATGACCAGGAATTTTAATAATTTGCGGATTTTCTGAAGTTGATATAATTTCAACTAATTCTCCAAAAGATTTTGAATTTTTATCTCCATCAAAAGCACAAATTTTAACAATTCCTTTAAAGACAAAAAAAAGATCAATTTGATTTCGTAAATGCTTATGCCAAGCCCTAATTATGCCAGGATTACTTTGTGAAATAAGTACCTGTTTTAATTCAAAGTCAGGCAATATATCATTCCAATCTTGTCTAAAGATCTCACCTAAAAATCCTCTATTATCATTATGTAAGGATATAGGAATTTTCTGAATACCTAATCCACAGTTCTCAATCGTTGGCTTCAATACAAAAAAAATATCATAATTAGTTATTATTGTTTAGTAATCAATTATTAGATAGAAAATTAGATTGTGGCTATGGAAAAAGATTTAGTTTCAATAGTAATTTTAAATTATAATGGAAAACAATTTCTTGAAAATTGTATTAATTCAATAAAGTTAGAAACTAAAAAAAATTATGAAATTATAGTCGTAGATAATGCATCAACTGATAATAGTGGAAGAGAGAATTCTATTAAATTTCCAGATTGTAAATTCATACTAAATAATGAAAATTTAGGAGTTCCTGAAGGATTGAATATAGGAATTAGAAATTCAAAAGGAGAATTCATTATTTTAATGAATAATGATGTTACAGTTACAACAAATTGGCTTGATAGTTTCTTTGAAGCATATGAAAAGTTTGGTATAGCACTGTACCAACCAAAATTTCTTAAAATGAAAAACCCAGAAATTTTAGACGGCACAGGAGATATGATTAATCTTTTTGGATTTGGATTTGCAAGAGGAAAAGGTCAGATTGATACAATGACAAACAAAGAAATTGAAGAAGTAAGTTATGCGTCTGGCACATGTATGTTTTTACCAAGAAAAATAATTGATGAAATTGGATATTTTGATCAGAAATTATTTGCATATCATGAAGAATTAGATTTTGGGTGGAGAGCCAGATTATGTGGTTACAAATCATATTATGTTCCACAATCTGTGATTCATCATTTTGGAAGTGCTGGGTGGGGATGGACAAGCCAAAAATTTTATTTTTTAGAAAGAAACAGATGGCATGTAATTTTAAAAAACTATTCATTAAAAACAATTTGTAAATTATTACCATCATTGATAATACTAGAAATTATTATGATAGGATTTTTTGCAAAAAAAGGGATTTTGATGAAGAAATTATCAGGGTATGGAAGTATCATTGGTGCATGGAATAAGATTAGAATCGATAGAAAGAAAATTCAAAAAATGAGGAAGATATCTGATGAAGAAATTATGAAAAGTTTTTGTTGTAATATGTACATACCACCAGAATCAGAGGAAGAAGGACATATGGAAAATTTTAACAGAATATTGATCAAGTTAGCAAAAATGAATGGATATTATAGAAAAGTAAGAATTGTTGAGTAATCATTATACCAACAAACTAAAATCTTTAGTTTATGATGTATAAATTTAGAAAAACGTGTAGATTATGTTCAAACAAGTCATTTGAATTAATTTTAGATTTAGGTAATCAACCACCATCAAATTCATTTTTAACAAAAAATCAACTAGAAAAAAAAGAAAGAAAATTTCCACTTAGACTGTATATTTGTAAAAAATGTCATCATTTACAGTTGTTAGATGTAGTTGATAAAAAACATCTATTTTCAAATTATCATTACTTTACAAGTGCAAATAAACCAATTATTGAACATTTTAAAGAATATGTAGATCATGTATATAGCAAAATTTTAGAAAAAAAAGATAATCCATTTGTGGTTGAAATTGGAAGTAATGATGGAACTTTGTTGAAACAATTTAAAAAATATAAAATAAACGTATTAGGAATTGAACCAGCAAAAAATTTAGCTGAAGCATCTAGAAAATCTAAAATAAAAACTGAAAATAAATTTTTTAATCTTAGTTTAGCCAAAAAGATTTCAAAAAAAGAAAATGCTGATTTAATAATTGCAAATAATGTTTTAGGACACGTAGATAATCTAAATGAGTTCATGTTAGGAATAAAAAAATTATTAAAAAATGATGGAATATTTGTATTTGAAGTTCCTCATGCATTAAATTTAATTAAAAAATTAGAATTTGATACAATTTATCATGAACATATTTCATATTTTTCAATTATACCATTAACAAAGTGGTTAAAAAAATACAATCTAGAAATATTTAATTTAGAAAAACAAAAAGTACATGGAGGTACAATTCGAGTATATGTTTCTAAAATAAATAATTATAAAAAAAATAAATCAGTAAAAAATATGGAGATTATAGAAAAAAAATATGGAATGACAAAAATCAATACATATAGAAATTTTTCAAAGAAAATATATAGTTTAAAAAAAATATTAATAAAAAAAATCATGATTTTAAAAAATAATAAAGAGATTATTTTTGGATATGGTGCATCAGCAAAAGGTAATGTTCTATTAAATTTTTGTGAAATTGACAATAAAATTTTGGATTTTATTACAGATACAACAAAAATCAAACAGGGAAAATTTACACCAGGTACAAAAATTAAAATTATTAATCCAAAAAATAGACCACAAAAAAATATAAAAATGGTTGCTCTTTTACTAGCCTGGAATTATAAATCAGCTATAATAAAAAATGAAAGAAAATTTTTGAAAAGTGGAGGAAAATTCCTAATTCCAATTCCTACACCAAGAATAGTGAGTAAATAGATAGGAATGAAATATGAATAGAAAGTTATGTTTTATAACAAATTCAAGTAATTTATCAGATTTAGAAATATCAAATAATGAAATTTTTTCTTTTGATTATATATCTCACGAAAATCTTCAAAAATCTAACATTGCACATAATATTGCAGAAAATTTTTTGATTGAAGAAGAAAGATTTGAAATATTTGATGAAGTAAAAAAATTTCGGGATTGGTATGATAATCCATTATTGGAGAAATTTGAATTAGAAGGTATCAATATATTTTCATTATTAGATGGCATGGAATTTCATACACTATTAATGGAAAAATTAATTATTTTTTGGACAATTAAAAAAATTATTAAGAAATATAATCCAACTAGTATAGAATGTCCTCATGAAATGGTAAAAATGGTAGAAATACTATCTACTGAAAATCATATTCATATTAAATCAAATTCTAACAATAATAAAAATAAATTATTTTGGGATTCAATAAATATAAAACAAAATATTGCAGGTAAACCAATTTCTATAAAAATTTCACGAACAAAATATAATAAATTAAAAAATCTTCTTGATAAAACAGTAGGAATAACTTATAGATTATATTTTGATTTTAAAAACAAAAATAAAAAAACAATTTTACTTTTAGAAATGTATCCACCAACATATA
>TARA_B110000014_G_scaffold261522_1_pt1 | contig 14587 bp, 12 predicted proteins | sample TARA_B110000014 | Tara Oceans TARA_B110000014 (sample SAMEA4396468) | marine metagenome | biome: Westerlies Biome; feature: [MES] marine water layer (ENVO:01000295) within the mesopelagic zone...; material: water (ENVO:00002006), including particulate matter (ENVO:01000060) such... | reverse complement strand
TTTAATATGTATGGTGAAGATGTTGATTTATGTATTAGAGCTCAAAACTTAGGAATGAAATGCTATTATATATCAAATTCTAAATTATGGCATAGTGTTTCCTCAAGTTACGGAGGCCATTATAGTTTTTTAAAACATATAGCTAAATTTAGTTCTCTTTTTAAATTAATTATTAGATATCCTAAACAACTTATTTTTGGAAAATAAAGTGGACAAACCAAATTTATTTATTGTTGGAGCCCCAAAATGTGGGACTACTTTCTTATATCACTATTTAAGAAAACATCCGGACATTTATTTCTCTGATTTTAAAGAGCCTCATTTTTTTGGAAGTGATTTAATTAGAAAAAATAAAGCTTACAACTTAGATGCAAGTGAATATCAAAAGTTATTTAATTCAAATAAAAAAATTATAGGTGAAGCGTCTACTTTTTATATTTTTTCAAAAAATGCAGCAAAAGAAATATATCGATTCAATCCAGATGCTAAGATTATTATTATGTTAAGAAATTTAGTTGATTTAGTTCATTCTATGCATTCTCAATTTGTGTTTAGTGGAGATGAAACTATTGAAAAATTTGAAGAAGCTTTAAATATGGAAAATCAAAGGCTTAAAGGTGAAAAGATTCCTACACAAACAACAGTTGTTAATAAATTGTTTTATACTTCAAATATTTTAGCACTTCCTAAAAACATTAATTCCTTTATTAGTTGTTTTAAGATAGAAAATATAAAATTTATTTTGTTAGATGAGATAAAAAATAAACCTGCAGATACATATCTTGAAGTTCTGAAATTTTTAGGTGTTGATTTAAATGTTGATATACCAGATTTTAAAGTTATAAATAAGAATAAAATTTATAAGTCAAAAATGATTAGAAACTTTATAAAACAGTATGCCTTGTTTTTTGGAAGAATAAGACAAATTATTTTTAATAAACCAATTGGCTTATTTAAATTAATTGAGCATTTAAATACTAACCAAAGAAAAAGATTAAATCTATCTCAAGATTTAGTTAATAATTTATCTGAAAAATTTAATAAGACTTCTTTAAATTTAGAAAAATTAATTAATAAAAAAATCAGATAATTATGTCTTCTCCATATAGAAACAATATAGATTCTAATTTTAATAGTTTTAAGCATGTAAAAATACGTTGGGAAAAAACTTTAAACTTTTTACACATAAATCATGATATAAAAAATGGTTTAGATATTGGGGATAGAACAAATTTTACTGAAAAATTAGAAAACTTTTACAAATGTTCATTTAATAATACTGATATTGATTTAGATACAGAAAAATTATCTGGGGACTATGATGTCGTGACTGCATTTGAAATTATTGAGCATCTATTTAATCCTTTACATTTTTTATTACAAATTAAAAACATTCTAAAGAAGGATGGAACTTTGTATTTGTCTACGCCCAAAGGGAAACCTTATTTTTTATGGAGTAAAGAGCATTTTCATGAAATGGAATATTCAAGGCTTTTTTCTCTTATTAATAGAGCGGGGTTTAAAGTTGTAAGAAAACAAGAAATTCGAATTCAACCACTTTATTTTTATTTTACTGGGTTTCGTCCAATATTGAGATTTTTTTTTGAAAAACACATAATTCTTGAATTAAAAGTCTCCTAAAACCCTTCTTATTGTAATTTCTTCAGTAACACAGTTATCAGGAGAATTGATAGCATGGAAAATAGTTTCAGTTAAATTATCTACCTCCATCATACCTTCTCTTAATTCTTCCATATTTTTATTATCCCAAATAGGGGTATTTACAGCACCAGGAAATACCGTAATCACTTTTATATTAAATTCTCTTAATTCTTCTCTTAGAGAGGCTGCAAAACCTCGCACACCATATTTTGATGCAACATATGCCGTAGAATTTTTATATGGTTGGAGTCCAGCGACTGAACTTATGAATACAATTTTACCATTTTTTTTAGATTTAAAATTGTCAATAAGCATTTTGGTCATTAAAAAAGATCCTCTCAGGTTTGTATTTAAGGTTCTATCCCAATCTTCTACTGATGTATCAGTAATATTTTTAAATATTCCAATTCCTGCATTATTTATAAGAAGCTCAATTTTTTCTTTATTTTCAATTTTTGAATAAATATAATCAATTGATTTAGTCCTTGATATATCAGATACAATAATTTCACATTGATTATTTTGTGCCTTAATTAATTCTTTTGTTTTATTTAGATTATTTTCATTTCTTGATATTAAATAGACCAAATATTGGTTAGATAATTTTAAAGCTAGACTACGTCCGATACCAGTTGAAGCACCAGTGATAACTGCGATTGGCTTATCCATTTTTTGAAATTAGATTAAGAGCACTTCCTGCTTTAAACCACTCAATTTGATTTTTATTATAAGTATGTTTTAGTTCAATAGTATCTATTGAACTATTTTTATGGATGATTTCTAATTTTAAATTTTTACCCTCTTTAAAGTTTTTGATCCCAATGATATTAAATTTATCATCCTCTAAAATTTTATTATAATCTACTTTGTTATTAAATGTTAATGCTAAAATACCCTGTTTTTTAAGATTAGTTTCATGTATACGAGCAAAGGATTTAACAATGACTGCTTTAATATTCATAAACCTTGGTTCCATTGCAGCATGCTCCCTTGATGAGCCTTCTCCATAATTTTCATCTCCAATTACAATAGACGAAATATCATGTTTTTTATAATATCTAGCTACTTTTGGAGTTTCATCATATTTACATGTTATTTGATTTTTAATAAGATTAACTTTATCATTAAAAGCATTAGTTGCTCCAAGCAATAGATTATTAGAAATATTATCCAGATGTCCTCTAAACCTAAGCCAAGGGCCAGCCATTGATATATGGTCTGTTGTGCATTTACCTTTTGCTTTTATTAAAAGTGTTAATTCATGTAAATCTTTTCCATCCCATTTTTCAAATGGACTTAATAATTGCAAACGTTCTGATTCAGGATTAATTACTATTTTAATATTAGAAATATCTTCAGCAGGAGATTGAAAACCTAAATCTTTAACATCAAATCCCTTAGGCGGCAATTCAAATCCAGTAGGAGGGTCTAATTTCACTTTTTCTCCACGTTCATTTGTTAAGTAATCTGTCAAAGGGTTAAAAGTTAAATCTCCAGATAGAGCAAGAGCTGTTACAATCTCTGGTGATGCAACAAAAGCATGAGTTTTAGGATTTCCATCAGCTCTTTTTGCAAAATTTCTATTAAATGAATGTACAATTGTATTTTTTTTCTCTTTTTCTGCATCTTTCCTAGCCCATTGCCCAATACAAGGTCCACAGGCATTTGCAAATACGTTAGCTCCTATATTATTAAAAATATCAATAAATCCATCTCTCTCAATTGTATATCTAACCTGTTCAGATCCAGGAGTAATTGTATATTTTGCTTTTGCCTTGAGTTTTTTGTTTAAAGCTTGTTTAGCTATTGAGGCAGCTCTTGAAATATCTTCATACGAAGAATTTGTGCATGAGCCAATCAAACCTACTTCGACTTTTATAGGCCAACTATTTTTTTTAGCTTCCTCAGCCATTTTTGAAATTGGAGTAGCTCTATCTGGAGTAAAAGGACCATTTATGTAAGGTTCTAACGTATCTAAATCAATTGTTATAACTTGATCAAAGTATTGGTCAGGATTTTTATATACCTCCTCATCTCCTGTGAGATGTGTAGTCACCTGATCAGCTATATTCGCAACATCTTTCCTTCCTGTCGCTTTTAAATATTTACGCATTGATTCATCATAGCCGAATGTAGAAGTTGTTGCACCAACTTCCGCCCCCATATTACATATTGTTCCTTTTCCTGTACATGATAATTTTTTTGCACCCTCTCCAAAATATTCTATAATACTTCCAGTTCCACCTTTTACTGTTAATATGCCTGCTAATTTTAAAATAATATCTTTAGAAGAAGCCCATCCATTTAAGTTTCCTTTTAATTCAACTCCAATGATTTTAGGAAATTTTAATTCCCAAGGCATTCCAACCATTACATCAACTGCATCTGCACCCCCCACACCAATAGCAACCATTCCTAAACCACCAGCGTTGACTGTGTGAGAATCAGTACCAATCATCATTCCTCCAGGAAAAGCATAATTTTCTAAAACAACTTGATGAATGATCCCTGCTCCAGGCTTCCAAAAGCCTATACCAAATTTATTTGAAACAGATGATAAAAATTTATACACTTCTGAATTTACATCTAACGCATTATTTAAATCATATTTAGAGTCTATTTTTGCTTGTATTAAATGATCAGCATGTACTGTTGAAGGAACTGAAACTTTATCTTTATTGGCCATTATAAACTGTAGTAGAGCCATTTGAGCTGTAGCATCTTGCATCGCAACTCTATCAGGGTTAAAATTTGCATAACTTACCCCTCTATCATAGTTAGATAAGGAAGTATTATTTAAATGTGAATAAAGAATTTTTTCCGTTAATGTTAGAGGACGTTTTAAAAGTTTTCTAGCTCTCTCAATTTTAATTGGAAGTTCTTCATAGTATTTTTTAATAATATTTAAGTCAAAGGTCATTTTAATTTTTTATTAAATAATGGAACATAAAGCATATTATATGCTTTAAATTTAGTATAATTCTTTTTTTTTAAAAAGGCAATAAATATGACTGCTAGATTAATTTTGATTAGTTTGTTTTTTTCTATTCATTTTTCATATTCAATTAATTACAATATAGAGAACGATAATTTACATTTGATTGATGGTCATTTTATTATCAACAAATCGAATGCGGCCTTTTTAAAAGGTGATTCAATTTTTGATATATATCGTTTAGAGTTTATTGTTTCTAACTCAAAAAATATTACATATAATATCAAGAGTATCAATTGGGCTCAGGCGGATCAAAAACTTCCTGATTTAGGGGAGTACTCTCTAGTAGAGATTGGTGATCAATTCTATAATAGAGGATGCCCCTCTATCTATTTAGATATATTTCCCTATAAGATTGAAAATAATAAATTTTATTATATTGAATCAATGGACATTGAATTTACTATAAATGAATTTTTTAGTAACGATTCTTGTATCCCCTCGAAAAATATAATTAATAAAAATTTTATCGAAAATAGTCCAAAGATTAATGATGGTGGAATTGATTATCTGATTATAACAAATAGTGAACTTATAAATTCAGCAGAAAAATTAGCAGATATTCATCATGATTTAAATATTGATATTGTTGATATAGAGTTAATATATAGTTTATACTCAGATTTTGCCCCTGAGGAAGCTGTAAGAAATTATGTGATAGACCAAATGGCATTAGAACTTAATTTAAATTATTTATTAATATTGGGAGATGAGACTATAGTCCCTCCTATATATAAGGGTGATAAGCCTTCTGATGATTATTATTCTTCTCCAGAGCCTCTTGAAGCAGACCCTCTGCTAGCTACAGGTAGAATTCCAATTGTCAATGTTGAAGATGCAGATAGTATAGTTTCTAAAATTGAGTTTTATATAGAGAATTTAGAAAATTCTATTGATGATGACTATTCATGGCGTAATACCATTAACTTAGTTAGTGATGACGAAAACAATCCCAATCCTGATAAATATCCAGAAGTAAGTCATACTGAAAATTCTAATTTACTATACAATAAAATTAAAGAAAATTTTATAGTCAATACATTCTATGGCGTTGACTATATCCCTATTCAGCAATCCGATGGATTAGTGCACTTAGACTTATCAAATGCATTAATTGAAAATATTAATAGAGGGGTTTCTATGATTAATTATATCGGTCATGGGAATTCTCATACACTAGCAGATGAAAAAATTATAGTAATGGATAGAGACCTTAATGTGATTAACACATCTGATTACAAATTACCAATTTGGGTTGTAGGAACATGTTCATTTGGGCAATATGTTGGTCAAGACTCTATGTCTGAAGCCTTGCTATTAAAAGATAATGGAGCAATTGCTGTTATAGCCACAGTAGATGCGGTAACTATATCTCAGAACATTAGTTATTTAGATGATTTTTTTCATGAAATAAATGAGTATGTAGAGGGTGATACTGAACCTAGATTAGGAGATATAATCAAAGATTCAAAAGAGGACTCTCCTGGGGAGGATTTATTTCATTTGTTTGGAGACCCGGCTTTGCCACTGCCATTTCCTAGAAAGTCAAATGCAATTTCAGACAATATTCCTGAAGAAATATTAATTGGGAACCAAACTAATATTAATGTTGGTCCATATAATGCAATTTTGAATGTTTTCGATGCAGAACAGCAGATTACTAGAACTTATGAGACAGGAGAAATACTAGAGTATTCAATTCCAGGTCAATCTATATATTCAGGTTCTTTTTATGAAGAAGCATGTTTTATTACTTCATTAGATGCATCAGAATGCGAAGGCTGCGCATCCATGTTTATTCAAACAGAAGACAGCCCTTACAATTTGTATCAAAACATATTTGGCTTAGATATAATTGATGATTCAAATAATTTTGAAGATACTGACACTACTGCTCCTGAGGTATTTTTTTTAACAGATGACTATATGGAACTTTATAATGGAGATACTGTTTTTGAGAATAGGCATCTAACAATTAGATTACAAGATCAATCTGGAATAAATTTAACAGGTGGTTTAGGCCACAATATAAGATACTGGTTTAATAATGAAGAAAATCAGCAAATTATTTCTTCTAATGAGTTTAATTACACCTCAAGTTGTGATGAAATTTCCACTGGGGAATTTATAGTTGAATTAGAAAATCTAAATTTAGGGGGCAACACATTATATGTTGAGGCTTGGGACAATCTAAATAATAAAGTTTTGTCATCTATAACATTATTATTGGTGGATAGCGATATATTAAGAGTATACGATGCATATAATTTTCCAAACCCTTTTTCAGATTTTACAAATTTCACTTTTAGGACTTCTGCTTATCCTTTAGTTGCAAAGATTACAATATTTGATTTAAGTGGAAAAAAAATTAAAGTACTTGATAGTTACGAGTGTAATAGCTCTTTTTGCAGTATAAAATGGGATGGAAAGGATTCAAATTCTAATTTAATAAATAATGGAACTTATATTTATCAATTAAAAATTATAAATGAGCAGGAAGTTTTTGAGGATTTATATAAACTTACAAAGTTGAAATGAAACTTATTTTAGCATCTAAAAGTCCCAGGAGGAAGGAAATCTTAGAAAAAGGAAAATTTGATTTTAAAATTATTCCTTCTAATATTGATGAATCTATTATTTCCACTAAGCTAGCCCCCACTGATTATTGTGTAAAATTAGCAGAATTAAAAGCAAAGGATATTTCAAATAAGCACATGAGTCACACTGTTATTGGTGCTGATACAATTGTAGTGATTAATCAGATTATTTTAAATAAACCTGCTAATGCTATTGAAGCAAAAAAGATGCTAAAAATGCTTAGTGGGAAAGTGCATCAGGTGATCACTGGAGTATCATTGCAAAATCAAGAGCTAAGTATTAATCGTACATTTTTTCAAATTAGCAAGGTTACATTTTATGAATTAAATGATATAGAGATTGATTCTTACATAAAAAGTTATAGACCTTTTGATAAAGCAGGAAGTTATGGTATACAAGATGGTAGTGCATTATTTATAAGAAAGATTGAAGGGTCTTATGATAATATTATGGGATTTCCTTTAAGTAAATTTCATCAATTAGTAAAAAAAATAAAATAAATTTTTGTAGAATTTAATTTAATATGATAATTTGAAATATGGAAAAAATGAAAAATTTTGGTATAGCCATTAGGGAATTAAGAGAATCTAAAGATTTAACTTTAGAAGAAGCTTCAAATTTTTGCAAGATAAAGAAAGTTTATTTAGAAAAATTTGAAAAAGGAAATTTTTCTTTTAAGTCAGAAATTTATATCAAATTATTTCTTAAAGCTTACATAGATTATGTAGATTTAGAGAAATCTGATTCAATTATGCAGGAATTTGATAATTTATTTAATGTTTCATCAACGCAACCTGAATTAACTTTTGTTCCAGCGCCTTCTGCTAAAGATGAAAGCAATAAGAATGCATTTGAAATAGATGATTACAACCCAAAAAAAATTGCAAGAATTATATTTATTATTATATTTATTATTATTATTTATCAATTTATCATTCATTACTTCCTAGTAGCAAAATAACTATTCCATTTAAATAGAAGCCCGTATTTATAAGACGGCAAATTTCCAATATAAGAATATTTTATTTTTGAAATAAAAAATAATTCTTGCATTAATGTGGTGAGTATTCCTATACTAGTGGGGAATATTGGGGATTAATCCCTAATTTCTGAAATGTGCGGTTTAAAAAAAATGAGTTAAATGGAAGATAATAATTTAAATATATCATTTACAGGTGAATTTAATAATACTATTGATCAAAAAAATAGATTAAGTATACCTGCTAAATACAGAAAAGCCTTATCACCCGTAAATCATAGCACATTTGTATTAACTAGAGGCTTTGATAAGTGTTTAATACTTTACCCATTAAATGAATGGAAAAAAGTAGAATCACAATTAGGTACACTATCTTCAATTAAAATTAAACACAGGAGTTTTGTTCGTTCAATCGTTCGGTGCGCAATCCATCTTAAATATGATTCTCAAGGAAGGATAGCAATACCAGACAGTTTATTAGAATATGCTAAAATAGAAAAGAATGTAACAATTATTGGAATGATTCAAAAAATAGAAATATGGTCTCCTAAATCATTAAATACAGACAATATAATTAGTAATGGTGATTTTGAAGATATAGCAAATGAAATAAATTTTTAATCTATGGAGATTAAACATAAATCAGTTTTATTAAATGAAACTGTTGACAATTTGATTATGAATACAGATGGAATTTATATAGATGGTACAGTTGGTTTTGCAGGTCATGCAGAATTAATATTATCTAAATTAAGTAAGAAAGGCAAATTAGTTGGTATAGATTTAGACCCCTATGCTCTGAAATGTTCAAAAAATAACTTGTCTAAATTTCCCGAGAAATCCTACTCACTTTATAAGGGAAACTTTAGTGAATTTCCTCATTTTATTCAAAAAATGGGAATTTCTAAAGTAGATGGCTTAGTTGTTGATCTTGGTATCTCCTCCTACCAAATCGATTCAGGGCATAGGGGCTTTTCTTATATGCATAATGGAACTTTAGATATGCGTTTTGGTTCTGAGAATACAATTTCTGCTAAAACTTTATTGAACACCATTAACGAAAAAAAGTTAGCAAGTATAATTAAAAATTTAGGAGAAGAGAAACAATACAATAAAATTGCAAAAAATATAGTCAAATATTGTAATGAGGGGAAAATGAATACAACTTTTGATCTAAAGGAAGCAGTTAAAGATGTTGCAAGTCCAAAGTATTTAAATAAAACCCTATCTAGAGTTTTCCAATCTATTCGAATGAAAGTCAATAATGAAATAGAGAATTTAAATTTATTTTTAGTTAATTCTTTAAAGCATATTGTAAAGGGAGGAAGGATTGCAATAATCACATTTCATTCTATAGAAGATAGTATTGTAAAAAACTTTTTTAAAGAAAACGCGATTTCATGTACATGCCCACCTTCTTTTCCTATTTGCATTTGCAATCATAGTCCAAAATTAAAAATTATTAATAAAAAAGGTATGGTTCCCTCTAAGGAAGAAATAAAAAAAAATGCAAGGTCAAGAAGTGCGAAATTAAGAATAGCTGAATGTCTATAAGTAGGAAATTTAAGAATGAATCTAATTTATTTGTCATAGACATACGACTATTTTACTTTTTTTTATTTCTACTTTTAACTTTTTTTTCTATTTTTTATACAATAAACATAAAAAATAAAATTTATGATTTAACAAATAATCAAATACCTCTAATTCTAAAGAAGATTAACACATTACAAGATTTCAAAATAGCTGAACAAGCAAATAAAGACCGCTTATTACGTAACCACATTAAAAATGAAGCAAAAAATCTTGGGATGATTAAAGCTGATTATTCACAAGACATAATTAAATGGTGATTGAATAATGAGAAGATTATATTTAAAATATCAGATTAGATTAAATATATTTAAAAATGTAATAATTTTCTTGTTTACCTTTATATTAATTAAATTTTTCTTTATTCAAGTAATAGGCCGCTCTTCATATAAGAAATTAATTTCAGATAAAACAGTCACATATAAACATAATAAAGGGTATAGAGGTAATATATATGATAGAAATAATAATTTACTAGCATACTCAACTAAAAAATGTATTTTTTGGGTTGATACTTATAGCACTAATGACTCAGATATTTCTAAAATAATAAATTTATTTTCAAATGAATTTGAAAGTCAAAAATCAAAATATAAAATATTATTAAATAAAAAATCAAAATATTTAGTCATAGAAAGAGATTTAATTGCTTATTATCATAAAAATTTAATTAATAAAGCAAAACAAATTAGTTCACTTCGAATTGAATATTATAATCATAGACTTTATCCATACAATGAGTTAGCAGCTCAGGTTATTGGATTCACTGATTACGAAAATCAGGGAAAATATGGTATTGAAGGATATTTTAATAATATTTTAAGTGGATCTGAATCAATGGTAGAATATAATAAAACAGCATCAGGAAAAACACTTCTTGATCAAAACAATACAAGTTTACCTACAAATGGATCTGATATTTTTTTAACTATTGATGTAAAAATACAGGAAATTTTACAAAATCAATTAAAGCAAGCTTTAATTATAAATCAAGCAAAGAGTGCTAATGGTATAATTATGAACCCATACAATGGCGAGATTATTGCTATGGCTAGTTTACCTGATTTTAATTTAAATAGTTATAAAAATTTACCATCAGATTCTGCTCATTACCATTACATTAATAGAGTAATATCTTCAGCTTATGAACCAGGGTCAACATTTAAAATTATTTGTTTTATTAGCGCTGTTGATAAAAATATTAATTCTAGTTTAGAAAAATATTTTTGTGAAAAAGGTTTGTATACTGGGAAGTATATAAAACCTTTCAAAGATCATGATGGAGGATATGATTCCTTAACTTTTAATGAAATTTTTAGCAATTCAAGCAACATTGGAACTATTAAAATATTTCAAGATTTATCAAAAGATTTTTTTTATGATAAAATCAAAAAATTTGGATTTGGTATAAAGTCTAATATTTCGCTTAAAGATGAGCATAAAGGAGAAATTCAACCGTTTAATTATTATAAAAATAACTTAAGAGATCTAGCTAGCATATCAATAGGTCAATCTATACTTGTCACAAATTTACAAATGGCATTAGCGTATTGTTCTATAGCAAATGGTGGATATTTATTAAAGCCAAAAATTATTAAAAAAATTAACCATAATTATTATACAGAAGAATTTAACACCCCAAAGGTTTTGTATAAAAATATGAAAAAATCTACTTCTAAGACTATTCTTATGCTATTACAAAAAACAGTTGAAGAAGGCACTGCAAAAAAAAGTTATATAAAAGAATTAGAAATCGGAGGAAAGACGGGGACAGCTGAAATTTGGAATTTAGAAAGCAAAAATTATTCAAAGAAAGAATTTTTTGCATCTTTTGCATCAGTGTTTCCAATAGACAATCCAAAATATGTTATGATTATTTCTATAGAAGCTCCAGACTACAATAAAAGATGGGCAGCTGAAAGTGCTGTTCCATGCGCAAAAAACATTATTCAAGATATTATGTTTTATGATACCCAAATAATTAATAAACAGGACAAGAATAATGAAGAAGCTTAGCAGCATATTGAAAGGAGTTAATTATAAGGGCAATGTTGATGATAGAATTGTTACTGGGATTTTTTATGATTCTAGAAAAATAAAAAAAGATTCTCTTTTTATCGCCATTAAGGGATTCAATGTTGATGGGCATAATTATATTGATAAAGCAATAGAATTAGGAGCTAATTCTGTTTTAGTAGATAAAAACATAGATAATAAATATGAAATACCTTTATTAACAGTTGATAACACAAGAAAAGCAATGTCTCATATAGCATCTAATTTTTTTAATGATTGTTCTAAAAATATTAAAATTACAGGGATTACTGGGACAAATGGAAAAACTAGTGTCACTCATTTAGTGAATCATATTTTGCAATTTAATAATCACACAACAAGCTCTTTAGGTACTCTTGGTTTTCATAGCCCAAATGGAAATGTTAGTACCGGATTTACTACTCCAGAATCATTAGAGCTTCAAAATATATTTAAAACTTTGTATACTGGTGGCATAACTCATTTAAATATGGAAGTTTCATCTCATGCTATTGCACTTAATAGAATTGATGACGTTGATATTGATATAGCTGTTTTTACTAATTTGACATCAGAGCATTTAGATTTTCATGGAAATTTAGATAATTATTTTAATACTAAATTAAAACTATTTTCTAGGTTATCTTCAAAAAAAATAGCAATAATAAATAATGATGATCCTTACGCTAATAAAATAATTAATCAAACTAAAGCAAAAGTACTAACATATGGATTTAATGATAAATCAGACATTTTTCCAGAGAGAATTAAATTATCATTAACACACTCTGAATTTTATGTTATTTATAAAAAAAATTGTTTAAAAATAAGAACAAAATTAATTGGAGATTTTAATATATCAAATATTTTGGCATCAATTTTAGTTTGTTTATCTCAAGGATTAAATATTAATGATATAGTTAAAGCAATTAATGATTTTGATATTGTTCCAGGTAGGGTTGAATCTTACAAGAAAAAAAATGGAGGTATAATAATAATAGATTATGCTCATACTCCAGATGCTTTTGAAAAAATATTATCTCTAGTAAAAAAAATTAAACCAAAGTATAAAATTACAACTCTTTTTGGGTGTGGAGGGAATAGAGATTCGCATAAAAGGCCTTTAATGGGTTTGGTATCAGAAAAATTTTCAGATAGGGTTATTGTTACTAATGACAATCCTAGAAATGAGAACCCAAATGAAATTATAGATCAAATAATTTCTGGATTTAAATCAGAAAAGTATCAAGTAATTTGTGATCGAAAAGAAGCGGTAGAACAGGCTGTTAAAAATTTAAAAAAAAATCAAGCCCTATTAATTCTAGGGAAAGGAATTGAACAACATCAAATCATGAATGATAAAAAAATATATCATAGTGATATTAAAATAGTTAAAAATTTATTATGAGAATTAAAATTCAAGAAAAAGAATTATTCAAAAAATTAATAGATAAAAATTTTAATCTAGAGCTAAATAATGTCAATGGTATTTGTACGGATTCTAGAGAAGTTAAAAAAGGGGATATTTTTATACCTATAAAGGGCAAGCAATTAGACCCTCATAAATTTATACCAGATGTTATAGAAAAAAAACCATCCATGATATTTAGTGAAATTCAATTTCAAGATGAAAATATCATCAATGTTAAATCTACCAAGGACACATTAAAAAAATTATCTTCAGATTGGATTCGTTTTTTTAAGAAACCTATCATTGCAATCACAGGTTCTAATGGAAAAACTACTACTAAAGAAATGTTAAATGACATATTCAGGCATACCCATAAAACAAATTATACTAGCGGAAATTATAATAGCTCAGTTGGATTGCCAGTTAATTTATTTCAGTTTTGTTTAGATGCTAAATTTACAATCCTTGAAATGGGAGCTAACGAACCAAATGAAATTGATTATTTATGTCAGATTGCTAAACCGAACTATAGTCTTATAACTAATATACAAAATGCTCATATTGGAAATTTTGATTCATTTGATGAATTAATAAATACAAAAATGTCAATTTTTAAAAACACATTTATTAATGGAAAAATATTTGAAAACGCAGATGATATTAATATAGTTAAAAATTCTAAAGGCATAAAAAATAAAGTTCGATTTAGTTTTAAAGATTCTAAAGTAGATTTTTTTGGAGAATTTAAAATTATTAAAGGCAAAAACCATTTTTTTATTAATGGTAAAGAGATATTTAATTCTCAACTAAATAGAATTATGGCACAAAATATGTTGGCAAGCTATTCAATTGCTGCAGTACTGGGTGTTGAGCATAATATTATTGAGAAAGTATTTCAAAATTTTAAATTTTTAAAAGGAAGAGGAAAACAAATAAAAAAAAATGGATATTTAATAATAGATGACACATATAACGCAAACCTTGAATCTTTTCAATTTGGAATCAATTCTTTTATGCAAGTGCAATGTAAAGGTAAAAAAATTTTAATCATAGGCGATATGAAAGAGCTAGGAGATAAAAGTGAAAGGCATCATTATGATTTGGGAGAATATATTAATATTCAAAAACCTAGTATTGTTTTTAGCGTAGGGAATTTAATTCACAAAACTTTATCTAAAATTAAAAACAAGGAAATTACTTGTCATCACTTCAAGACAATGAACTCATTAATAAATAATTTAAAATCAACTTTAAATAAGGGGGATGCCATTTATTTAAAAGCATCCAGATCTATGAAGTTTGAAAACATTATAGA
>TARA_B110000014_G_scaffold243844_2_pt1 | contig 14600 bp, 16 predicted proteins | sample TARA_B110000014 | Tara Oceans TARA_B110000014 (sample SAMEA4396468) | marine metagenome | biome: Westerlies Biome; feature: [MES] marine water layer (ENVO:01000295) within the mesopelagic zone...; material: water (ENVO:00002006), including particulate matter (ENVO:01000060) such... | reverse complement strand
AAGTGCCCGGGATGAAGAAAAAACCTTCAACTTCAGAAGTAATAGATTGGATTAAACTATTAATGTCTGATGATTTACCAGATGAAATCCTTCAGAATAGAGATCCATCAAAGGCTATTCCACCTTTATATGGAGCATTAGTTAAGAATGAGCAAGATGTTCAACTACTTGAAAGGCTAGCTTTTATGGCCCGAAGAGAAGCAAATAATTCTTAAAATTTATGTTTATTTCTCTTTTCAATACTCTTAAAGAGACGGGAGTGCCTTGCACGCTGAGAGAGCTTTTAGATCTAAATTCAGCAATAGAAAAAAAATTAGCTTTTGCAGATATGCAAGATTTTTATTTTTTAAGTAGAGCTGTTCTTGTAAAAGATGAAAAACATTATGACAAATTTGACAGAGCATTTGATATATATTTTAAAGGATTAGAAACACTTGATGATGTAATAGAGATGTTAGTGCCAGATGAATGGCTAAAAGCTGAATTTGAAAAGTTTTTAACTGAAGAAGAGATGGCTAAGATAGAAACTCTAGGGGGGTTAGAAAAACTTCTAGAAGAGTTCAAGAAAAGGATGGAAGAGCAGGATGAGCGCCATGAAGGTGGTAGTAAATGGGTAGGTACTGACGGTACATCTCCATTTGGTAATAATGGTGATCATCCCGAAGGGATAAGAGTTGGTGGAGAAGGAAAGAAAGGCAAAGCAGTAAAGATCTGGGAACAAAGAGACTTTAAAAATTTAGACGACTCTATTCAGTTAGGAACTAGAAATATCAAAGTTGCTTTAAGAAGATTAAGAAAGTTAGTCAGAGATAGTGCGGATGAAGAATTTGATTTAGATGGAACAGTCAGAACAACTTCACAAAAGGCAGGCTTACTCGATATTCAATTTAGGCCTGAAAAAAGAAATGCTGTAAAAGTACTTGTCTTATTTGATGTTGGTGGATCTATGGATCCTCATGTAAAAATTTGTGAGGAACTATTTTCTGCATGCAAGACAGAATTTAAGAATCTTGAATTTTATTACTTTCATAATTTTATATATGAATCAGTTTGGAAAGATAACAGAAGAAGACAAAATGAAAGGCTTTTAACAGATGACATCATACATAAATTTCCGGCTGACTATAAAATAATTTTTATTGGAGACGCAACTATGGCTCCTTATGAAATAACTAATCCAGGAGGGAGCATAGAACATTGGAATGAAGATTCAGGTGCCTTTTGGATGAAGAGAATATCAAATATATATGATAAATTGATATGGTTAAATCCTGTTCCTGAAGATCATTGGGAATATAGTGCTTCTGTAGAGCTAACTCGAGCTTTAGTTGATGATAGAATGTTCCCTCTTACCATTAGAGGATTAGAGGAAAGTATGGCTTATTTGAGTAAGTAGTCCCTTAGGGTCTCTAAATTTTTTTAAACACTTATACCTACTTAATATTTTAATCATGACAAAAGCTCTAGAGATAATAAATTTAAGAAAAACCTATCTTGGTGGTCTAGAAGCCTTAAAAGGTATTGATTTAACGGTCAAAGAAGGCGATTTCTTCGCCTTGTTGGGACCTAACGGAGCAGGTAAGTCGACAACAATAGGTATTATTAGCTCCTTAGTAGTTAAAACTTCAGGACGAGTTAATCTCTTGGGCATAGATATTGATGAAAATCATTCCTTAGCTAAAAAGAAGTTAGGAGTTGTGGGGCAGGAAGTTAATTTTAATCAATTTGAAAAAGTGGGAGACATTGTCCTAAATCAAGCTGGTTATCATGGAATGAAAAGAAAAGATGCAAAAGAAAACACTAAACATTATATGCAGAAACTTGATATATGGGATAGAAGGAATGAAGTAGCTAGAACATTATCAGGAGGCATGAAAAGAAGAGTTATGGTAGCTAAGGCTTTAGTGAATAATCCAGAACTTCTGATTCTAGATGAACCAACAGCTGGTGTAGATATAGAATTAAGAAGATCTCTTTGGGAGTTTTTACTAGACATTAACAGATCAGGTACAACAATAATCTTGACCACTCACTATTTAGAAGAGGCGGAAAGACTCTGTAAAAACATAGCCATCATAGATAAAGGTGAAATAGTCGAAAATACAGGTATGCAAGAATTACTTTCAAGGCTAGAAGTTGAAACATTTGTTTTAGATTTAAATTTAGATCTAAAACATTTACCTAAACTTGATGGTTTTACCTTTGCTCAAAACCATCCAAAACAATTGACTGTCACTATAAAGAAAGGCCAGAATCTAAATTCTGTTTTTTCTGAACTTTCTAATAAAAATGTCAGCGTAATTAGTATGCGTAATGAAACAGGAAGACTTGAAGAATTATTTCTTAATTTAGTAGAGAACACAGCATAATTTGTATGAATTCTTTAGAAATTATAATTGCTCTACAAACTATAGTCAGGAAAGAGATTCAAAGATTCACTAGGATTTGGGCGCAAACACTTGTTCCTCCAGCTATTATGGTAGTTCTTTATTTTATTATTTTTGGAACATTAATCGGTTCGAGAGTTGGGCAGATGGGTGGTTTTGATTATATGCAATTTATGGTTCCTGGATTAATTATGATGTCAGTTATAAATAATTCTTATTCTAATGTTGTCTCTTCATTTTTTGGAGTAAAGTTTCAGAATAGTATTGAGGAATTATTGGTCACAGGAATTCCTAATTCAATTATTCTTTGTGGATGGATACTGGGAGGAGTTGCAAGAGGCTTGATAGTAGGTTTTATGGTCACTATAGTTTCGTTATTTTTCGCTGAGCTTACAGTCGTAAATTGGGGCTTAACAATCTTAGTTGTCATTCTAACTTCTATACTTTTTTCATTGGGAGGATTTCTTAATGCTCTTTTTGCAGAATCTTTTGATGACATCTCGATTGTTCCTACTTTTATTTTGACGCCTCTAATTTATTTAGGGGGAGTTTTTTACTCAATAAATTTACTTCCAGAATTTTGGAAGAATTTTTCATTGGCTAATCCTATTTTGTATATGGTTAATGCCTTTAGAGAGGGTGTCTTGGGTGTCTCAGACTTATCTTCTTTAGGTATGTCCGTATATTATGCCATTTCAATGATCCTCTTTTTTATAGCCTTATTATTTACAATAAATCTGTATTTCTTAAATAAAGGAAGAGGAATAAGGACTTAGCCTTGCAAGAGAATAAATCTATTTTAGGCAAAAGAGTAAGTTCTCCTGACAAGTATTGCCCTCAAATATTGACTCCTATAAAAAGATATAAGTTAGAAAAATCTAAACTAAGTATCCACACCAAAAGAAATAAATCTTATGGCCAAGACTCTTTTACTTGTTATGAGTTAAGTTGGCTTAAGCACAGTGGAATTCCCAGTAATGGAATTCTCTATATAGACTATCCTTCAGAATCAAAGGCATTTATTGAATCAAAATCACTAAAACTTTATTTAAATTCATTGAATAACTACAAGTCAACAAGGAAAGAACTTAGAAAAACTATAAAATCAGATTTAGAGGATTGTCTTCGCTGCCCAATTAACTTGAGAATTTTAAATAAGCCTTTGCTCAGAAAATATCCTAATAGTTATAAGAGCATTAATACTTTAAGCATAAATAATATATTTTCTAAGGTAGATAGATCTATTCTTGAAGTTGATCCAACTAATCAAATTAAAGATCATAAGCTTAGTTGTTCTTTATTTAGAAGTCTTTGTCCAGTAACAAATCAACCAGATTGGGCTACTATATTTATAAATTACTCAGGCAAGTTAATGAGCGAAAGATCTATTTTAGAATATTTACTTTCTTTTCGTGAGCATAAGGGTTTTCATGAAGAATGCGCGGAAAGGATTTATCAAGATGTTTTATACGCTTCTAATGCGGTAAAATTGGAAGTTGAGTCTAGATTTCTTAGAAGAGGAGGAATTGAAATTAATTCATTCAGATCGAATGAAAAAAAATTTATTTATTCTCCAAAGAAAGATTTAAGACAGTAATTACCATAATTTAATAAGATTACATGAAAGAGACTGAGCCAGCAGGCCTAGATTTAGTAAGAAAAAATAAAAAAGGACAAGATGTATACAGATCTTATCAATATGGTATTGATTTCCCTATTACAGTTAAGATGGCAGAAGCAAGATTTAAGTATAAGTCTAGCTTTCAATATAAGACATCCGATATTTTAGATAACTTTAGGTATCAATTAGAGATAGATGAAGCAGATTTATCAGAAATGCATGATAATTCTCTTAAAGATCTAGAGTCATTGCCAGAAGACAAGCTCGAGGAGTGTGAGTTAGAAATTGAAGAAAATATTCTCCGGACCTATCCTGAACTCAATTATGCTTACATCATCTTTAAATATGTTATGGATCTATGGAATCAAGGAAAGTGGGATCCAGAATGGTGGAATAAGGTGGATTAACTAGGTTCAAAAAAAGGTAGTTTAAGGTTTTTAAATAGTTTTAGATTAAAATATTTATTTAATTCTTAATAATCAAGTAATGTAAGTTAATGAATTTATTTTCTTAACCTAAAATAAAAATTAAAAGGAGAGATGGCAGAGTGGTCGAATGCGCACGCTTGGAAAGCGTGTAAGGTGTTAAAGCCTTCGAGGGTTCGAATCCCTCTCTCTCCGCCATAATTAAAATATGTGTTCAATTCTGATAAGAATTCTTCTTGAAAGTAATTTCCATAGGCACTAGACTTCGCTTAAATATTTTTAGGAGAGGTGTGAATAATCATTTTGATGTCTTAATTATTGGAGCTGGCATTTCTGGCATAGGAGCTGGATATCATTTACAGACAAAGAATCCAAAAACTTCTTTTGCAATATTAGAAAGCAGAAAAGATTTGGGAGGAACATGGGATTTATTTAAATATCCTGGCATAAGATCTGATTCAGACATGTATACTTTAGGTTTCTCTTTTAAACCTTGGACAGAAGCAAAATCTATAGCTGATGGTCCTTCAATACTTAAATATTTACATGAGACAGTGGAGGAGTTTGGTTTAAAAGAAAAAATTCTTTTTGAGCATAAAGTCTTAGATTTGTCTTGGTGCAGTACTAAATCACATTGGAAAGTAAAAGTAGAACTAGTCCAATCAAATGAAATTAATTATTTTTCTTGTAATTTCTTGTCTATGTGTTCGGGCTACTTTGATTATTCAGGGGGATATGAACCAAAATTTGACGGAATAGAAAATTTTCAAGGTCAGATAGTGCACCCTCAAAAATGGAATGATAAAGTTAATTATAAAGATAAAAAAGTTGTAATTATTGGAAGTGGAGCGACGGCAGTAACTTTAGTACCAGCTCTTGCTAAGCAAGCTAAGCACGTAACTATGCTGCAAAGATCTCCTACTTATGTTGTCCAAGCTCCTGATCAAGATTCTTTAGCAAATTTTATTAGGAAATATTTCACAGATAATTTGTCTCATTTCTTAGTTCGTTGGCGAAATATATTAAGAGGTCAGTTTTATTATTTTTTATGTAAAAAATACCCTGAAAGAATAAAACGTATTATCTTGGAAGGCGTTCAAAACGCTCTAGGTAATAATTATGATGTAAAAAAACATTTTACACCTAGATATAACCCTTGGGACCAACGAATGTGTCTGGTTCCAAATGGAGACCTTTTTGAAAGTATAAATAATAAAAAGGCATCTGTAGTAACTGAACACATAAAGAATTTTGTTGAGAAAGGAATTCTTCTTGAATCAGAAGAAGTTCTGGATGCCGATCTAGTAGTCACTGCTACGGGTCTTAAAATGCAAATGTTAGCAGGTATTAATGTAAGTGTTGATGGAGAAAAGATTAATTTTTCTGAAACTGTAACTTATAAAGGGATGATGTTTAGCGGAGTCCCTAATTTAGTCAATTCTTTTGGTTATGTGAATGCATCATGGACTCTTAGATCAGACCTCACATGCGAGTTCCTTTGTCGATTAATTAAACATATGAGTGATAACCAATTTAAGGAATGTCGACCTATTCTAGGTGAAAATGTAGAGGCCGTTGTAGATACTCTTGATTTTTCTTCAGGTTATATTGCTAGAGCTATTGATTTACTTCCTATGCAAGGTTCCAAGTCTCCATGGAAGAATTATCAAAATTATCTTTTAGATATTTTTGATACAAGGCTAGGTTCTTTTAATGATGGAGCATTAACTTTTATTAAATAAGCGGGCAACTCGAATCATATTTTGGAACAACTTAAGAAATCCCTAGAGTACTTTTATAGCTCAAGTAATTTTTCTAAAAGTATAGATTTATCACTAGAGATCTTAAAGACTCATCCAAAGGATATAGATGTTCTTTTTAAATTAGGATTGTCTTATGGTAGAAGTGGCCAAGAATCTAATGCCTTAGAGGTTTTTAAGAAGATTGTATCAATTGATCCTGTTAATGCTCATGCTTTTTTTAATCTTGGAGTTTCCTATAGAGCCCTAGATAAGCAAGATAAAGCGAAGCATAGTTTTCTTCAGGTTTTAAATATAGATCCTTCATATATAGGCGCATTAACAGAGATCGCCTCTATAAACATAGAACTCGGTATGTTTGGTGAGGCGGAATTAAATTATCGAAAAGCATTAGAATATGACTCAAGTTATATTGAAATACATCGATACATTTCAACTTTTACTAAATATATTAAAGGCCACACACATATAGATGAGATGCTTAATATTTATAAAGATCCATCTCTTTCGAGAACTCACAAAATGCATTTAAGTTTCGCTCTTGGTAAGGTATATGAGGATATTGAGGACTATGATGAATCCTTTAAATTTTATAAGTTAGGAAACTCTTTAATGAGAAAGTCATTTCAATACTCTATAGAATTAGATAAAAAAGAGTTTCTGAGCATCAAGAATTCCTTTAGGGATTATTTTAATTTAAAACATGTTTCAGAAAGTATTAAAAAAAACTCTTCTATTAAATATCCCAAAACTCCTATTTTCATAGTTGGAATGCCACGATCAGGAACTACACTAGTAGAACAAATATTAAACAGCCATTCAAAAGTATTTTCTAAAGGAGAAAGTCGTAATTTATCAAATTTAATACCCGTTTTTTTACCTAGAGTAGAAGATGTAACTTTTCCTGAAAATCTTTCTTATTTTTCATCTCATTCATATAGCTTAATGGGGGAATCTTATATTGAAAGTTTAAACATAGGGGATAAAAAAGAAAAGTTAATCACTGATAAGATGCCGTATAATTTTAAATTAATAGGCTTAATTAAATTAATTCTTCCTGGCGCAAAAATAATAAATTGTATAAGGGATCCAAGAGATAATTGCATGTCTATATACAAGATGTTCTTTCCTGCAAAAGGCCATTTTTATGGTTATGATTTAGAGGAATTAGGTCATTACTTTAATCTTTATAGAGACATAATAAAATTTTGGCAGGAATTAATACCTAATTTTGTCTATGATTTAAAATATGAAAGCCTGATAATAAATCAGAAAGAAGAAACTATTAAGTTGTTAGATTTCTGCAACCTTGCTTTTGAAGAAAATTGTCTTGAATTTCATCAAAATAAAAGACCAATAAAAACCGCAAGTATTTTGCAAGTAAAACAGCCAATTTATAGATCTTCCATAAATTCATGGAAAAATTATGAGTCTTCAATTAGACCACTTGATAAAATCCTTAAAGCATCATTGCATTAAATAATTTATTGAAATAGCCATTTTCTCTGAAATTAATTTTTGAGCTTGGATATTTGGATGTATTCCATCTTCTTGCATTAAATCTGTCTCTAGGGCAATGGTATTTAGCATAAAAGGAATAAGAATTATTTCTTTTATTTTTGATATATCTTTATATATATTTTCAAAAGATTGGACATATCTTTTTCCATAATTAGGGGGTAATCTTATTTGCATCAGGCCAACATTAACATCTTGTTTTAAAGCAATATCACATATCTTGATTAGATTGTCTTTTATCTTATTTACAGGATATCCTCTTAAGCCATCATTGCCTCCAAGCTCGATGAGAATATAATTTGGTTTATGGTCTTTAAGTAACTTTTGGACTCTAGATTTGCCTCCAATAGTTGTTTCTCCTGAGACACTAGCATTTATTAGCTTTATATTTTTTTGTTTTGAATTAAAATCGTCTTGCAAAATTGTTATCCATTGATTTTTTAAAGGAATTCCATACCCGGCACTTATACTGTCACCTAGGATAAGGACTTTAAGAGGATTACTAGATTCAATATTAACTGAAAGGAATGCAATAATTGAAACCAGAGCCAAATAGATTTTTTTTAAATGTGTTCTCTTTTTCATAAAAATAATTTTACAGACTAAATGGTAATAGAAGTAATTAATTTATATAAAGCTGTGTCTTTGGGTGAAGAGGAACTGGTTATATTGAATGATATTAGTTTTGATCTAAGAGAGGGTGCCTCTTTAGCAATAGTAGGACCCTCAGGATCAGGCAAATCAACATTGTTAGGACTTTTAGCAGGTTTAGATTCTGTCTCTTCAGGTGAAGTGTATTTGAATAACAGTCCATTACATAAATTAAATGAAGAAAAAAGAGCAATTGTAAGAAAAGAGAATGTTGCCTTTGTATTTCAATCTTTTGAATTATTACCTGGATTGACCGCAATAGAAAATGTTATGTTGCCTTTAGAACTTCAGGGTAATAAAAAAGCAGAAGATAGAGCTCAATACTTCTTAAAGAGAGTTGAGCTAGAGAAAAGAGAGAATCATTATCCTAGACAGTTATCTGGAGGAGAACAACAAAGAGTTGCTATAGCAAGAGCATTTGCTTGCAATGCTAAAGTACTTTTTGCAGATGAACCTACTGGAAATTTAGATCCAGAAACAAGCTTAAAAATTTCTAATCTCCTTTTTGAGGTAAATGCTGAAACAAAGAATTCATTAATTGTGGTTACCCATGATAAAAATCTAGCACAAAAATGTGATGCACAAATAGAGTTAATACAAGGTAAAATCAAGTAACATGATGATTCCTTTATTGTCTGTAAAATTATTTTGGAGGGAACTAAGATCGGGACAAATAGGTATTATTTTTTTTGCGTTGGTTTTAGCTATTGCTTGTGTTTCTGGCATATCTCTTTTTACTGATAGATTGGAAGGTGCCTTAAAACTGCAAACTTCAGAATTTTTAGGTGGTGACTTAAAACTTCAGACTAGTGAACCTTTGTCAGAAAGTAACATCTTATTTTTAAAAGATCCTAGAAATCAAATTTCAGAAATAATTTCATTTTCTTCTATGGTCTTTAGCGAAGAAAAAATGCAGTTTTCATCTATAAAGGCTGTAGATAGTTCTTACCCTCTAATTGGCATTGTAGAATTATTTTCAAGTTCATCAGAATTAATTCTTCAAACAGGTCCACCTAGGCGCGGGTCAATATGGATTGACCAAAGATTGTTTAATCTATTAGGAGTGAATCTAAATGATGAAGTTGAAATTGGAGATGGAAATTTTATTGTAACTCACATCATAAAATCTGAACCTGATGGAGGGTCAAGTTCTTTTGCTTTTGCTCCAAAGGTGATAATGAATTCTGCTGATATACCTTCCACAAGAGTTGTACAGCCTGGGAGTCGGATAAGATATTCTTATTTGTTTAAATTAAAAGAATCTTTACTAGAAGAATTGAAATCTAAATTAGAACAAATATATAGACCCTCCCATAAGATAATAGAAGTCAATGATACTCAGGGCTCTATTGGTAAGGCGGTAGATCGATCTAATAATTTTATTCTATTAGGAAGTTTATTGGCTGTCATTATTACAGCATTTACCATAGGTATAGGTTCTCAAAGATTTGCTAGAAGGCATGCTGATTATGTAGGCATACTGAAAGTGTTAGGTGCTTCTTCTTTTGAAGTTAAGTGTTTATACTTGTTTATCTTTTTATGGCTGATCCTTTCTTCTCTTTTATTAGGATTGGCTTTAGGCTGGTTTATTCAGAGTATTTTTATTAATCTATCAGTAGAATATTTTCCTACCAGCCTACCTCCCCCTTCTAACAAACCCTTTTATATTTCTTCTCTTACCGCAGTAATTTGCTTAGTAGGCTTTGCTTATCCTAGTCTAATTAAGTTAGTAAATATAAATCCATCAAGAATTCTTAAAAGAGATCGTGATAAAACGTCTATTAGTAAATTAAATGTTATTTTAGTTTTTATTTCTATTTTCTCTTTAATATATATTTATACCGAAACATTCATTTTATCTGGGATTATTTTACTGGGAATTCTTTTAGTTTCTTCACTCTCTTTAATTTTAATTTCCTTGATATTTTTTAAAAGATCAAAAAAAGGGCTGGGCGCATCGGGTCCTTTAAATTTGGCCTGGTCTGAATTACAAAGAAGAAAAAATGCTAATTCAATACAAATTCTAGCTTTCACAGTAGCCCTTGGGCTAACTCTCATAACTCTAGTTTTAAAGACTACATTAGTAACCTCTTGGGAGTCTTCTATACCTGAAGATACGCCTAATAACTTTGTAATAAATATTTCAAAAGAAGAATTGCCGTCAATGCAAAATTTTTTAGAAAAAAAAGAGATTAATTTAAATCCTTTTTACCCTATATCTTCAGCCAGACTTACTAAAATAAGTAAATCTGATGAAAGAAAAGTCTCTTTTCAAGACAATATATCTGAAAGAACATTCAATATTACATGGACCTATCAACTTCCAAAAGACAATTTGATTGTGTCTGGTAATTGGTTTAATGACTCTTCTGAGAATGGTCTTTCAATCTCTAAAGAGATGGCTGATCGATATTCCGTAAAAGTAGGAGATAATGTTTTTGTAGATACAGCTGGTGCTCAATTTCAAACTTATATACAAAGTATTAGAACTATAAATTGGGAGAACTTTGCACCAAACTTCTTTTTAATAGGCCATCCTTCTCTTTTTCAAGATATCCCATCTACCTTTATAACTTCTTTTTATATTCCTGAATCAAAAGAAAAGATTACCTCAGAATTTATTTTAAATTTTAATACCGTTTCCCTTGTTTCTTTAGATTCGGTAATAAATCAAGTTAAAGAAATAGTAACCCAGATCTCAATTGCTCTCGAAATACTTCTGGTCCTTACCGCTATCTCTTCTCTTTTTCTTACCTTTGCAACTATTCAAGATAACTTTAGTTTAAGAGTCCAGCAGTCTGCGATATTAAGAACCTTAGGGGCAAGTAGGGGGCTATTAAATAAAGCAATTCTCTTAGAGTTTATTTGCCTCGGATTAATCTCAGGTATTTTATCAGCAATTTTAGCTCAATTAGGTCTATATTTTTTAGAAACAGAAATATTTGAGATTGAACCGAGATTCTATTTTTCAATCTGGTTATTAGGTCCATTAATTTCAATTATCGTGGTTGCCTTTTTAAGTTTTATTCTTTTATTTTTAATGACTAAGAAAAGCCCTAAAGAAATTCTTTATTCTTCTTAGAAAATCTGACGAATCTATATATTCTTGTTATATTTATTATATGAAAGACAAAGAAAAAATTGACTGGATAGTTAAGACTATCAATGAAGATTTATCTCTTCAAGAAGATAGTTGGATCCTCTTTGACTGGGAAGATAATGGCTTATTAGAAGTAAGTGTAAATGGAATTAATGTTAAAAATGTAGATGGATTGATTGATGCATATCAAGAGTATCTCATCTCTAAAGAAGAAGACTTATAAAGGAGAAATGTATGTCAGCATATTGGATAGCGAGGTGCCATGTAAAAGATTCAAATCAGTTTACAAAGTATGTCAAATTAGCCGGACCTATAATTGAAGCGCAAGGCGGAAAATTTTTAGTCAGAGGAGGCAGACAAGTCGAGGTTGAAGGTGGCTCCTTTGAGAGAACTGTTTTAGTAAAGTTTGGTACATTTAATGAAGCTGTCAGATGCTATGATTCAAATGACTATCAGAAAGCTCTCGAATTTGTAAAAATTTCAGCAGAGAGACATGTAGTTATAGTAGAAGGCTTAGATAATTAAAGTTTTAGGAGGATAAATTGGAATTTTTCTTTTACGCACTTGCAGCCATCATATGTTTATTTTTAATTTGGTATAACTTAAAGTCTTAATTTTTGAATACTAACTAATACTAATATAATTAATTAAAATGAATGAAAGACTTAATAAAATAGAGAATTCCTGTACATTTCAAGAAGAAAATATTGAACGATTGAGTGAAGAAGTTAGAAAACAGCAGATAGAGATAAAGGAACTACAAAAAGAAATAAAAGCAATTTATGGCTTGATCCTTCAGAGTGACAGTGGTGTTGATGTGGGAGAAGAAATCCCACCCCATTATTAAATAACAATTTTGTAAAGATTTTATGAGTTCTTTATATGAGCTTACTGATGATTTTGTTGCAATAGTTCAAGGCGGAAGCAGAGGAATTGGTTTATCTATGGTGAAAAATCTTCTAAAGAAAAGAAATTTAGGACATATCATTACAACTTCCAGAACATGCAGTTCTGAACTTAAAGGCTTATTAGAATCAGATGCTAGATTATCGTGGTATGCGTTAGATCTTGAAGATGAAAAGAGTATTAATGGCTTCTCTGAGAATATTTCTTCTATTTTCTCTAAAGTGCACCTTTTAATTAATTGTTCAGGATTTTTGCATGATAATGAGGCTATTTACCCTGAAAAAAAATTTCTTGATATACATTTAAATCAATTCACAAAGACTTTCATGACAAACGTGTTTGGCCCTATGATTTTAACAAGAAATTTATATCCTCTTTTATCTCATAATGAAATTTCTTTAATAGTTAATATCTCTGCGAGGGTAGGAAGTCTTAAAGATAACCAGCTTGGAGGCTGGTACAGTTATAGAAGTTCTAAAGCCGCATTAAATATGTTTACTAAGAATTTAGCTATTGAAATGAAGAGAAGTACAAACTCACCTAATATTTGCGTTTCATTACATCCAGGCACAGTTAGTACCGATCTTTCAGATCCTTTCACAAGAAATATAAGTGAGAATAAAATATTTACGCCTGAAGAGAGTGCAAAACAATTAATAGATATTATTTATAATTTAACGCCCAGCGATTCTGGGAAGTTTTTTGATTGGTCAAAAAAAGAAATCCCATGGTAGAAATAAATAGATGTTAAGTTTTTTTAACTTGAAATATTTAGGGCATCTATCTTATTTATTTTTCCTGTTCTTTCTTGTTTTCGAGTTATATCCTTAACTTGACCTACTAATTGTCCACAGGCAGCAAAAATATCATCTCCTCTAGTTGATCTAATAGTGGTTATGTAACCATTCTTCTTAAGAATTTCTTGAAATCTCTTAACTCTGTTACCAGAAGGTCTTTTGTAATTTGATTTAGGAAAAGGATTAAAGGGAATGAGATTAATCTTACAAGGAATATTTTTTAATAAGTCAGCAAGCTCATTGGCTAGTAAAAGCGAGTCATTTATTTCATTAATAAGAATATATTCAATCGTCATTACCCTTTTATCACCGCAGTTATCCATATATTTTTTAGCAGACTCTAAGAGCATATTTATAGGATATTTTTTATTGATAGGGACTAAGTCGTTTCTTAGTTCATCATTTGGTGCATGAAGAGATATTGCTAAAGAAGCATTTGAAACTGTTGAAAGTTTATCTAACTGAGGAACTAATCCAGATGTGCTTAGAGTAACTTTTCTTTTTGATAATCCGTATGCATTATCATCCATCATGATATTCATTGCATTCACTACATTCTCAAAGTTAAGAAGAGGTTCACCCATGCCCATCATCACAACATTAGTAATATTTTTTTTTGTAGAATCTTTAAAGGAATTTTCTGCTACCCAAAGCTGCCCGATTATTTCATCTAATGTTAAATTTCTTGAGAATCCTTCTTTACCGGTAGCACAGAAAGAGCAATCTACTGCACAGCCAACCTGAGAAGATATGCATAAAGTAGATCTTGCCCCCTCAGGAATCATTACAAGCTCAATGTGATTATCATTTCCCACACTGACTACCCACTTTCTGGTTTTATCTTCAGAAATCTCTTCAAATAAGACTTCGGGTACCTTTATGAAGAATGATTGTTTTAAATTTTCTCTAAGCGTTTTGGACAGGTCTGTCATTTCATCAATTGCATAAATTCTTTTTTTATGAAGCCATTTAAATATTTGACGAGCCTTGTATTTCTTTTCTCCTATTAAAATTAGATTTTTTTCTAATTCTTCATAGGTTAATCCTAATAAATTAATTTTACTATTGCTGGAAGAAGTTAAAGCTTTGTGAATCATTTTTAATATTTAACCATAGTATATTCCTAACTCTTCCTTAATTGATAAATAAGTGATATGTTAGTTGATATTACTAAGTTGGTAATGATAAAGAATCTAGAATCTTCTGGGGAGGGTTATATGTTAGTTCTAAGTAGAAAAACTGATGAGGCATTAATTATAGGGGACGATATTAAGATTACTGTTCTTGATATACGGGGTGGACAAGTTAGGATTGGAATAAGTGCTCCACCTTCAGTTAAAATACACAGAGAAGAGATTTACGATAAAATTTCTTCTATGGAATCTTAAAACATATCAATACTTAATTTATTTAAGTATTTTAAACGGTTACCTTT
>TARA_B110000014_G_scaffold264471_1_pt1 | contig 14685 bp, 13 predicted proteins | sample TARA_B110000014 | Tara Oceans TARA_B110000014 (sample SAMEA4396468) | marine metagenome | biome: Westerlies Biome; feature: [MES] marine water layer (ENVO:01000295) within the mesopelagic zone...; material: water (ENVO:00002006), including particulate matter (ENVO:01000060) such... | reverse complement strand
CCAAGGTGTGATCATGCCAATAACACCAATAGGCTCTTTTCTAATTAAATAATTATTTTCTGTACCTTCAAATTCAAACAACTTTAAGACTTCCAGTGTATCTTTGAAATGTGAAAGTCCAGCTGTAACTTGTGCCATTTGAGAAAGCCATAAAGGTGCTCCCATCTCATTAGAGATAGTTTGAGCTAATTCCTCAGAGCGCTTCTCATACTCAGCAATAATATCTTCAATAATTTTAATTCTGTCTTCTTTGCTAGAAAAGCCAAAGGAAGTAAATGCATTGCTAGCTGCGGCAACAGCCATATCAATATCCTCTTTGGTGCCCGCTGCAATAGTACCAATAACAGATTCATCTGAAGGGTTGATAACCTCTATAGTCTCGGAACCCATAGGGCTCACCCATGAGCCATTAATATAAAACTTTGATTGATTTTCCATCATGCTAACTTCCTTTTAAAATTGAAAATAAATTATACATAATGAATACGCTTATAAATAGAGCTTATTTCAGGTATAAGATTTAGTTATATTACTGTCTCAATAATACTAGATAACTCTGCAGGATTTTCAAAAAAAGGAAAGTGCCCAGCATCATCTATAACATGTATCTCAGAAGAAAGATTGCCAGCAAAGACTTTTGCTTGATCAGAATCAATCAGCCTATCTTTTCCTCCTAGGATGATATTGACTGGCATTCCTATCTCTGAAAACAAAGCTTCATTGGGCATATAACTCTTGCAAGCCGATAAATCATTAAACATAGTTTGATTAGTATTGGATGGAAAAGTATTTTTTATACCTATTAATGTTTTATACATACCATATTTAATAATAAAGTCAGCAGCAAAACTATTGCCTTTATTTGCTAATTCAACGAGCGAGCGTGAAACCATCATTGGTGCAATACTGTTCAGAAGTATTAAGGATGATGCAGGAAACTTTTTACTAAGAATTAAATCCAAAGCAATCAATCCACCCATGCTGTAACCACAAATGGTCAGGTTAGATATCTTAAAATCCATCAAAGCCTCATTTAGAAAACTGCTGTAATCTTCAATTTTGTTTTTCGAAGAGCCTTCAGTCTCGCCATGCCCAGGCAAATCAATTACTAGAGGGGTGTTAAATTCTTCTTTTAATAGATTTAAGGCACGTACAAATTTATGATCCATTCCAGCCCCAGCAATAAATAATACTGACTTTTTGCTGGATTCGATTGATTCAAAATTATGAAAGTATGTTTTTATATTGTCTATTTCTTTATACATCTATATTTTTTTTATTATTTTTAAATACGTCTATTGCTCTTTGTCTGGACATTTTAAGGTCGACAATAGGTTTTGGGTAGTCTGCTTTTGTAAAAATATCGAATGGGGGTAGATGAATTTCTTTTGGTGATAGATGCTCTAATTCTGGAACAAAAGATTTAATAAATAGGCCATCTGGATCAAAATTCTGAGATTGGGTCACGGGATTAAAAATCCTAAAATATGGAGCAGCATCAGTGCCTGTAGAAGCACTCCACTGCCAACCACCATTATTAGATGCAAAGTCTCCATCAATTAGGTTTTGCATGAAGTATTGTTCTCCTAGCCTCCAATCGTGTAGCAAATTCTTTGAAAAGAACATTGCGACAACCATCCTAAGGCGATTATGCATCCAGCCCTCATTTAATAACTGTCTCATTGCCGCATCAATTAAAGGAAAGCCTGTATTGCCTGTCTTCCAAGCCTCGAGCTCCTCCGAATTGTGTCTCCAACTAATCGCCTCAGTTGTAAGGTTGAAGGGTTTATTTTGACTCACATGAGGAAACGAATGCATGATATTTCTATAGAACTCTCGCCACACAATCTCATCTATCCATTTACAAATTCCATTATTACCAGATTCGAACTCAAATTGATTTAATTTTAATGCTTCTAAAAGACATCTTCTAGGAGAGATAATTCCAAGCGCTAGATATGCTGAAATTCTACTTGTGCCATCCAAAATAGGGATATTTCTTGCTTCACTGTATTCCATTACCTTAGTATTTAAAAAAACTTTTAACCTATGATGAGCGGCAGCCTCTCCCGCGGGCCAAAGGTCCATATTTACATTATGAGATTTTTTGAACTGCAATGATGATAGGTTACTTTGGATAGAAGTTTCTCTAGCAGGAGATTTAGGTGACTGCAGATCAAGAAAATCCATAGAAAAATTTTCAATCCACCTTCTTTTAAAGGGAGTAAATACAGAAAATGGTTTTCCTTGACCAGTTTTAAGAAAACCAGGTTCATAAATGACTTGATCCTGATAGCTCGATACAGCCATTCCTTTTTGATTTAATATTCTTGATGCTTGAATATCCCTGGCAGATTCATTAATCCCAAACTCATGGTTCCAAAAGACATGATTAATTTGCTGCTGCGTTGCAAATGAGCATAAGTCTGCTGGTACCGAACCATAATTTAGTGAATTGATAGTAATTAATGGAATATTTAAATTATTGAGTGATTTTTCAAGATCAGTCAAATTATTTACTAAGAACTCATGCTTGACATTAGATTCATTATGCAAAGTCCATTGCTCAGCAGAGAATATATAGATTCCAATAACTTCCTGACAGCCTTTCATAGCATTAATTAGAGCAGGATTGTCATCAAGCCTTAGGTCAGATCTAAACCAGATTGCGCCTCTTACCATTGAATTCTCTCGATTAGTTTTTTCTTTAGAGTTTCTGAGTGCCTATGCACTCTTTCTGCTGAATCACTCATCTCTTTACAAGAAAAACTACCAATTGATTCTCTAGAGATAAAACCAGCATCTACATATTTTTGGATATGCTTTTTATATCTTAGGGGAGATTTTATGTGAGATGGATAGAGAGTTGTAACTGGGCGACCACTGCTAATAGATTCAGAAATCATCATTGCGCTGTCTTCGGTGACAAAGATACAATCCGCAGACCCAAATAATGCGGCTAAATTAAAATTGATGTTTCCTTCATGATACCAACCAGAATAAATCATTGGCAGGTTAGATAATTCATGTTGAAGTTTTTTTTCAAGCTTTGGATCGGTTCTTCTTGATGTGACTATAGTTATTGGTAGATCAGAAATTTTTTGAAGGCTACATATGTTTTTAACTAAAGCTGTCCACTCATGATCTTGATAAGAGTAACCTATTCCCTTGCCGCCAATTAAAAATAATAAATGCTCTTGCATATTCTGAGATTTAGAAGCTTGACTACACATTATTGGTGAATATTTATTTGGAGTAATATCAACCACAAGATTTGCAGGATGATCAAAATACTTTTCAATAGTGACTAGTGCATTAAATAATTTTGGATGCAGCCCTCTAGGAGATCCCAATTGAACAACAGGTATAGATAAAATATTTCTCAATGCTGCGGATAAGGGAGCTGTATTACCACCTGCAGCAATGATTAAATCAGCTTGGTTGGCTTCAATTTTTTGATAGAAAGATATGATGAGCCTTGCTGTAAATGGCGTCATAGCCCTGCAAAGATGGCGCGCCATAAAGGTAATGACCGACCTTAAAGGTTTGAGTTTATAAGCTATTGATATTGTTGAGACTGAGCACTCAAATTGAGTTTCTAGCAAGGTAGCAATTCCTAGTGATTGATTAAAATGTCCCGGAATATCATCGCTTAATATAAGAATTTTTTTTGGCATATCTGTTAAAGATATTTAGATTGATACTGCTGTATTAAAGGATCATCAGCCATCATCAGTTCGGCTTTTTGAATATCTTCAGGTCTGTCTACTCCTAAAATTGGAGACGAAGAAAAAACTCCCTGAATTGTGACATCATTTTCTATGAATCGCATCATATCGATTGACTCAAGCATCTCTAGCTCTGTCATCTCAAGCTGGTCATAAATTTTTAATGCCTTGGCACTAAAGCCAATCATCCCTAGTTGACGAATTCCTGATTTGCCACCATGTGGAACATGAGCCCTGGTAAAAAAATTTATTAGGCTTGAGTTTGTAAGAATTGCCTTGACTACATTCTCATCAGCCATATCCTCTTCTTTGATAGGGTAGACTAAATTAACTACCTCGGAATGGAAGTCATGAAATGCATTACTTAATTTATTGATATCAATAGGATTAATCTGAGGCTCGTCACCTTGTAACAAAAGAATATAGTCAAAGAACTCCCCGTTAGATTCTAAGATACTGACAACTTCTGCTGCCCGCTCAGTTGCTCTTTCATGCGCATCAGATGTCAAAATTGAAGGAATATTAAATTTACTGGCCCAGTCCATAATCTCATTATCAGGAGTGGCAATAACCAGAAAATCACAAGCTCCCGACATAAATGCTCTCTCGAAGCAATGAGCGATCATGGGTATTTTTAGAATATTTTTTAAAGGCTTGCCGGGAAAACGAGAAGACGACATCCTGGCAGGAATAACTCCAAGTGTTTTAGTCATCACTTTGGTCAAAAGGCTCACGAGCTAAGTGATCAAGCATTCTTATATCAACGCTATAAGCAATCATATTGTATCCAAAAGCAGAGAGTGTATTGATTTCACTAGCATTAGGTTCAACTAAATGAAAACCTGCTTTAATGTTGGCATCTTGAGCAGCTTTCAAAATGGTATTTTCTGCATTTTTAAAATCTTCTGTTCCAAAGTCACCAGGAGATCCAATTGACGCTGATAAATCATAGGGTCCAATAAAGTAACCATCAATTGCTTTAGAGAAAATAGAAGTAACATTTTTTACGGCTTCTACGGACTCAATCTGTGCAAAAATTTCAATCTCACTACAACCATTTTTAATGTAATAGTTTTTTTGATCTTGTGCGCCGTAACCTTGGGCTCTAGCTAACCCCATGCCTCTGTTTCCAATTGGGGGGTAATGACACGCATCAATAACTGTTTGAATTTGCTCTGCATTTTCAATCATGGGTGCAAGAATACCTTTCGCTCCAGCATCTAATACTCTCTTAATTTGAGAGGGATCATGACCAGACAATCTAATAAATGGCCTAGATCCAGCCAAGTCAATTGTTCTAATTAAGCTCTCGGCTTGACTAATGTTGATGCTGCTATGCTCTAAATCTATTACAACCCATTCGTAGCCAGCATTAGAAAATATTTCTGCAATTGATTCGTTGGGCAGGCTTAGCCAAGTCCCGATTGATGGAGTATTCATATAAACCTCTATGTAATTTCTATATTATCATCCAATCCGGCAATTGCTGCCATGCCCATAGCATTTATTCCTTCATGTGTAAGGCTCGAACGATGAGATGTACCAAAGAAATTATCTAAATTAAACAAAGTTTTATCTTTAATAGGCTCCTCATCAAACACATCAAATGCGGCGAAAGAATCAGGGTTAGTTGCTAAAAATTTAGCCAAGTGTTCTTCCTGAACTATCCCTCCTCTAGCAGTATTTACCATCACTACAGATGGCTGTAAGCTCTCTAGAGCTTGAGAATCAATAATATTAGCAGTGTCATCATTCAAGGGTAAATGGATGCTGATAATATCTGACTCTGAAAGAACATTTTGTAGATTTTTCTGTTTAAGATTCGATATCTGCAAAGAATGAGAGACGCATATCTGAAGCAATTCATTTTCTGTGAATATCCTCTGATCAAAAAAACTAATCTCACATTCAAAAATGGACAATAATTTAGCGAGTGTTTGACCGATGTTTCCAAATCCAAGAAGACCAACTTTTTTACCTCTAAGTTCTAAGCCCTTTTCCTGAGGCCATTCTCCATTTAATATTTCAGTATGATTGGTATGAATTTTTCTTAAGCTAATTAAGATTAGCGTAAGGGCTAATTCGGCTACGCTTTGCTTATTAACACCTGGAATAAAGCCAAGCTTGATATTTTGAGATTTACAATATTCTAAATCAATATTATTTAAGCCAACGCCATACTTACTAATAACTTTAAGATTTGGAACCTGAGCTAAAGTATCCGCAGACATGTCCTCAATTCCAATGATTGCTTTATCAGCTTTTGCTAAAAAATCTATTAAATCTTTTGCAGCAAGGGTCTTTCCCGTCTCATTTAATATTACTTTAGAATAATATTTTTTAAGCTCATTAACTAAATTACCATTCTTGCAAAATGATCTTGAGGTGACCGCAACTACTTCATGTTTATTCATAATTATTAATCTTGAATGGTAGCGTTAGAAAATATTGCATCTACCCTAAAGTCATCTTGAACATCTGAAATATTAATATTGCCTCCAGCAGACCTAACGATAGCGGCGCCAGCGGCCACATCCCATAAAAAAATTCCGTTTTCTTTATAAGTTTCTGCTTTCCCTGCTGCAACATATGCCGAAGCCATAGCTGCAGAGCCAATCATTCTAATTTTCTTCCATTCTTGAAATTCTGCAATCATAGTATGAAATTCTTCATTCGAATAATGCGTTTTGGCAGGTATGCCCGTTACCAAGGTGCCATCTGCCTTAGCATTTACTTGGGATACATTAAGGTTTTTATTGTTCATACATGCTTGTATCCCCTCATGCGCATAGTAAAGGTGATTATTATTAAAATCATTAATTACCCCAACCACAGGATTAAGCTTGTCAATTACAGCAATGGCAACACAGGAAATAGGAATATTTCTTAGATAGTTTGATGTACCATCAAGAGGGTCTATTACCCAAAATATATCTCCCAGATCCCTTGAATAACCTGATTCTTCACCAAGAATAGGTAAGTCACTCCTTGCGCTTATTTCCTGTTTAATTAGTTCCTCGGTATCTTGATCTATTTGCAGCTTTACGTCTCTTCCGGAATTCAGGAGTATTTGTAAATCCTCATTTTGGTTCTCTTTAAGGTACTTCCCTGCAATTACTGCAGCATCTTTTGCTATATCAAGGAGATTCGGTAAATCAAGCATCTGCTATCCTTTATAAGAAATTCTATAAATGCGGTCCCCAAAATCATCAGAGATAAGAAGACTGCCGTCACTCAGCACTAATGGTGCAGATGGCCTGCCTAGCACTTTCTCTCCATCTAACCAGCCCGAAATAAAGTCTTTGCTTTCAATCACATTTCCATCATTATCCAAGATCACTCTAATTACTTTGTATCCAACCTTTTTTGAACGATTCCAAGATCCATGAAGTGTAATAAATAAATTATTTTGAAATTTTGGAGGGAACATGTCGCCTGAGTAAAAGGCAATTCCAGTTGGTGCAACATGAGCACCTAGGTTAAGAACTGGGTCTATAAAATCAAATCCCGTCTGAATATGCCCATATTCGGGGTCTATGATATTGGTAGAATGTTTGTAGGGGAATCCATAAAACCCACTTGCACTATCAACTCTATTTAGCTCACATGATGGAGAGTCATCGCCGAGCCAATCACGACCATTGTCTGTAAAAAATAACTTTTTTGAAACAGGATGGAAATCAAACCCCACAGAGTTACGAACACCTCTTGCAATATAATCCCAAGAATCATTGTTGAGCTTTAGAATTGTTGCAAATTTAGGGTCATCTGACTCACAAACATTACATGGAGCGCCTACATTAGTATGCAAGTAACCTTCCTCATCATGCTTGAGCCACTTCCACCCATGCCATGTCTCACTTGGCAGATTATCTGTGACTAAGATTTTCTCAGGTAATTTCTTGTTGTTATGCCGATTGAAATAATCCGCAATATTCTCTATTTTCCAAATTTTATCAATTTCTGAAAAGAACAGATGGCCATTAAAAATACTTACACCGGAAGGCATGGTTAAATTTTCAGCAATTAATGTTTTTTCATCTACTTCACCATTGTTATCTGTATCTTGTATAGCAAAAATTTTTCCGGATTTTCTAGAGCCAACATAAATTCTTCCATCTTCATCTTCTGCTAACTGTCTAGGAGATTCAATATCAGATGCATAAACTTGGATTTCGAAGCCAGGATCAATGATCAGACCTTCAACTGATGAGAATACTTGATCTTTTTCTAAGGCCTCAGAGTTTGCAGCATCAGCACACCCAAAAAAAAGCGGGGCTATGAAAAATGCAGATAAACTGGAATTAAGATTCATTATGATACCCCTCTATGTGGCTGTTAAATAAATTGATTATTGCTGAATGATTATTGTTTGCAATGGCTTCGTTGAGATCAGCCATTATTGGCTCTAAAATTTCAAGATTAGGGAATTCTTCCATCGATTTAAAAATCTTTGGATTAGGAGTAGCTAATTTTTCACCTGCAATTAATAATTCTTCATACATTTTTTCTCCAGGTCTTAGGCCAACTTCGACAATTTCGATTCCTGGTCTTCCAGGTTCCGCAATATTTCTACCTGATAAATGAATTAATTTTTTTGCAAGATCATAAATCTTAAGCTGCTCGCCCATGTCTAAGATAAAAACCTCTCCCCCTTTGGACATTTTAGCTGCCTGCAAGACTAGATTAGAAGCCTCTGGTATTGTCATAAAATACCTTGTCACTTCTTTGTCCGTGACTGTTACAGGGCCATCTTTAGATATCTGATCCAAGAATAACGGAATGACTGATCCCGATGAATTAATTACATTTCCAAAACGAACCATTGAAAATTTTGTGGACGATGACTTGGTGTTAAGCGATTGAATCACCATTTCTGCCATTCGTTTAGAAGCACCCATTACGTTAGAGGGCCTTACAGCTTTATCAGTGGAAATCATCACAAAAGCTTCCACCTTATGATTGATCGATGCAGAAGCTAAATTGAAAGTACCAATAATATTATTTTCGCAGGCTTTGATAATATTATTAATATCTTCAACCAAAGGGACATGCTTATATGCAGCTGCATGAAAAACACTATTAATTTTGTATTTTTTAAAAATAAAATCTAAGTTTGAGGCATCTCTGATATCCCCAAGTACAGGGATAATTTCAGTTAACATTCCCTTTGATGACTTGATAGCTTGGCATTCTCGCTCAACTTTAAATAAGTTAAATTCAGATATATCAAATAAAATCACTGATTTTGGATTATTATCTAAGAGCTGTCTAACGATCTCTGATCCAATAGATCCTCCTGCACCAGAAATCAAAAGAACTTTCTCCTGTGCATTTTCAATTAAATCTTTTGCGACCCGAGCTCTTGGCAAAAGGTCATCTAAAGATAAATTTTGAATGTCTGTCATTTTCTTTTGATCAGAGATTAGTTCATGAAAAGAGGGAACGGTCCTTACAGCAACTTTGATTTGCTCTAATTTCGATATGATCTTACGACGTTTTTCTGTTTGGATACTTGGTATAGCTAATAAAATTTCTAAATCACCATACTTATCTTTTAAAGCTATTAAATCATTAAAGGAGCCTAAGATAGGAATATTATTAATTTGACGATTTCTTAAATTCTTCGAATCATCAAAAAAAGCAAGTAACCTCTTTGAGGGATCTAAAAGAATAGACTGGAACAATTCATTGCCAGAAGCTCCAGCTCCATAAATAACTACATTTTTAGCATCAGCATTAGTGTTGTAGGGATATAAGAGATATTTTGCTGCGTCTCTAGACACATTAAGAAAAGCATAAAATACAGCTGACAAGATCAAGCCTTGTAAAATTGCAATTGATAAAAGAGAGGTAGAAATTACTTCAAATTTGTATATAAACATTAAGGACCAAGAAAAACCAAAAACCAAAGAACCACTTAAGGAAAGCAGAATAGAATCTTTGGAATCAAAAAATTTAATCAGGGATTTATAAAATCCAAAAAAATATAAATAAGATATAGAAAGTGCTGCTGGAAAAAAAATTGACTTCCATTCGCTAAGCAAAATTTCTAAGATTCCTGTTGAGGCTTGTTGTATATACACGGTGGCCATAGGAGGTCCAAAAACTACCCAGCAAACCAGTGCAAAAAAGAAATCATTCAGCAATACAATAATAAGTTTTGTTTTGCGATTGAGCTGATTTAATTTTGATCCAATAATGTTCATTTATATATTATAGATAATGATCCTTCGTAGAGTTGAGTTTAACACCCATATCCCTTTTAAGTTTTCCATTTTTGAGAACAAAATTACCATACAGTCTTAATAAAATATTTTTTAAGTAGGAGTTTTTTAACAGTTGATCAGATACTCTTTTTGGAATCTTTATAACAAGTGATTTCTTATTTAATCTGAATAAATCATTTAAAGAAATGTAATCATCATCACATAAGTTATAAATCTCATTGATAAAAGCGCTATCAGCATCCTTGATAACCTGCTCCATAACTGTCAAAAGGTTACTAAATGTTATAAAGCTTCGTTGATTGTTTTCTCCAGTCGACAAAGATGGTAAAGGTATGCCTAATCCAGCTATCTTCATCAGTTTGCCTAAGCTAGAGGAGGTTGATTTATTGAGAACAGGGGCTAAACGAAAAATAATTGAATTAAATTCAAGGTTATGCGATCTTTGCAAAATAAGTTCTTCACATTCTTTTTTAGCTTTGGAATAATGGCAAGATGGATTTAAAGCAGAGAATTCATCGAATTCTTGAAACAAAAAACTATTATCGCCATAAACTTTTCCTGTGCTAAAAAAAATGAGTCTTTTGCAGCTAATTGAACTAAGTCCACTAACAATATCATCGGACAACTTAATTTCATTATTATAGTTTTCTTCTAATAGCGAAGAGTTATAAGAAGCTAAATGAATTAATATATCTACATCAAATTTAATTCTTCCATTTGTATAATCATCATAAGAATAAAAATACTCCTCATTGTTTTTAACTGAAGAAGAAATTTTGACTACTGTATGCCCAAGTTTTTCTAAAAATGGTACCAATTCTTTTCCGATTGAGCCAGTTGCTCCTGTTACAGCTATAATCATATTTATATTATAAATTAATTATTTTAACTGGAAGCCTGTGATCATAATAGCCTTAAGAAATATCATCTGCTTCGCAGGCATAATAGTGCTATCTCCCCTTCTTATGGTTGTAGCATTTTGCGTGTTGATTGAAGACGGCATGCCAATATTTTTTAAACAAAAGCGTAGAGGTCAAAATAATAAAATCTTTTTAATTTATAAAATTAGAACGATGAAAAAAAATACACCTGAGCTTGGAACTCATGATGTTGATAGCATATATAAACTAAAAACTGGAATGCTAATTAGGGCTTTAAAAATTGATGAATTTCCTCAATTAGTTAATGTCCTTAAAGGAAATCTTAATCTAGTTGGGCCAAGGCCTGGCTTGGAAACCCAAATTGAGCTTACAAATGCTAGATTAGATAAAAATATTTATAGAGCAAAACCAGGAATTACGGGTCTTGCACAAATACTAGGTTATGACATGAGTAACCCTGAAGAACTTGCTGTTATCGATAGCATTTATCTAGAAAATGAATCACTTAAAATTAAAATGCTAATTTTGCTGGGAACATTTTTTAAATATCCAAGAAATTATTTAGCAAATCAGTTTAAAATTAAGAATCATAAAGAGGATCTATAAGTGTTTAAAAATATTTTTCAAAAACAAAAGTCGCTGGACCTAATAAATACTCACGAAGCAGATGTCGCATTGAGGTTAATGTTTGAAATAGCCATCAGTGACGGCTCATTAGATCCTTCTGAGCTAAAATTAATTAAAAAAAGAGCTAATCTCATAGCCTCTGAAGATATAAAGGCTTCGGCTATTGTCAAAAAAATAATTGACGAAAGCGAAGAATCTGCTTCACTGTATCCAACTGTTAAAAAGATCAATGACACTCACTCTGTTAGTGAAAAAAAAGAATTACTCGAAGTGCTGTGGGAATTAGTTGCAGCTGACAATTTAATTGATCCATATGAAGAAAATTTATACTTTAAGATTGCAGATCTAATTAGAATTCCACGATCTCAGGCAAATCAAATTAAACATAAAAACTCTTAAGGTTTATTTAAATAGATTGGGGATGACCAGGCTCGTTCATTATCTGGAGCTAAACAATCATCATTCAAATCAGTCTTGAAGCTGCCTTTGCATAATTTAAATTCATTGCTAGCAAGTGATTGTCCCCCTCCATTGATTGCGAGCGTTGTTTCTTGAATTGCTCTAACGTAATAAATGCTATCACGAGAATAATTTTGATCTTCGAACTCAACAACACATTCGCTTTTACCCGAACATGATACTGTCTTCCAAGCATCTTGAATGAGGGGAGTAATTGCCTCTCCAGCATACTCTTGGGGAGTAATTTTAACTATTTCAATTCTTTCTATGATGTAACGTTCATTAGAGGGGTTGTAGCATTCACCGGCACATAAGTAATTTAATCTTTTTGGTGATAACGCATCAACTGACTCTAGTGGGCAACCCTCTTTTTGCTTGAAACTTCCTGCAGCACGAACAATAAATTTAGGATTTTGACTCATGGTGATCTCCGATCCCATGGGTTCAGTGCCAGTAGGAGAATTTATGATATCAAACCAAAGAAGAATTCTCGGTCCACTGGTACCATAAACATTTTTGTTTTTAAGCGCAGACCAAATCTGATCTTTACTGCGACCCTGAGAATGAACAGCCAATATGCCTCCTGGATAAACAAAACTTGACACTCTTTCGCTATCAGGTTGACTTTCTCCAGGCTCAATCTTTGGGAGTTCGGGGAAATTAGGGTCTTCTGCTTTAAATTTATATTCCCACATTTTAGATTTAGGACCCATTGCAAATGTCATCTTTCTTCTCTCGTATTGCTTATAGCCTGTTCCAGGTCTTGCGGTATGATCATCGGTTGATGCAATAAACCCAAAATTATATCTTTGAGGGCTAGCATCTTCAGAATCAAAATTAGAAATTGCTAGAGCATATTGAGCAGATTGTTTTGGACGATAATTAAATGCAGGCTTAAAACAATCAGTACATTGATCACAATTTAACCATTCCTCAGGTGCTGCTTCTGGAAAAACCATATTAGTATAAGGGCCACCAGCAAGGGTATATTTTTTCGCTAGCTCTACACGTGCTGTACATTCGGCATCTGACAAACCATCACATCGTTTCTTTTGAATCTCGCCAGCCTGCCAACAGCAAGGCAAAAAATTATCTGTTGGCGCGGGACAGGTCTTCTCTCCATTCTGTAAAAATGTAGCAGACGCAATATCTCTGAACTCTTCACTATTTCCATGTCCAGACATAACTTCTAGTAGAATCTGTTTACTAGAATCATGGCCTTGATTATTTAAACGATTGTCCCATGAAGTGCCTAAGGGGACATGAAAGCCCCAGGTTTGTCCATGGGGAATAACTATTGAGTCGAACTGCCACTCATCTAACTTTGAAAATAGATCTTGTGGAGTTCTTGCATGCTCATAACAATCTAATGGGAGATCAGGAGAGCTAGTACCCTCATCGCAAAATGGAATATTTCTTACAGTATCAAGAAGCCATCCTAGGTCAGAGTATCTTTTAAAGTTTAGGGGGTCTAACCATCTCGCAGCAACCGCTTGTTGAGTAGTATCAAATATTCCAAGGCCTGCTTCTGGAACTCTTGCTCCAATGGGTCTAGCGGGAAGATTTTGGATATCTTTAAAAATTACATTTCTATGACCCCAATGATTCTCTGGGGTAGTTCCTATCTGCGTCCATTCCCAACCTGGAAATACAACCAAATCATTAGTAATAGGATCCTCATTAGAAATATTACATTGCTGGACCACATCTTTCTGCTCTCGCCAATGATCTGGGGTCAAACTTTCAGCATGATCATTGAAACTAAAGAAATCTAAATTTGCACAATATCTAGCAAAATCACATGCCATAGCGCTGTCATGAATTCCCTGAAGCCCCATCATAGGCAATTCAAGTGTGAAAGCATCTATGGAATATGTCGTATGAACATGCAAGTCTCCAAATAATATTTGAGATCTGTTACCTTCATCTTGAAAGATTTTATTTTGTATTTCTAAAAATTTCAGATCTTGGTTATATATAGACTCACTAGATCTAGGAGGGCCTTCAATCTTACCAGGTGGAACATCAGATCCACACCCAGCAATCATTAAAAATATAAACACCAAGCTGAATTTTGGTTTGCTAATCCCCATAAACGGAAACTGATCCATATTGAGCTATAAGCTCATTCTCAATTTTTTGTCTCTCTATATTCACATCAAACTGATTGCATGCTCCTTGATTCCATTTAGAATATTCCTCCTCAAGAGGGTCACCAATATTCTCTATAGTTTCTCGAGCTAAAAGACATTTTTCTAATAAGGTTCCAACCGATGCTAATTTAATGTCCTCTAAAATATTTTGAATTGAAAGATTATCCTGTTCCATTGCTAAAAATTTATCTTTATCTAATTTAATAAAAGACCTTTCTACACTATTAAATTTTTTCCATGAAACTGCCTTGCCGGTATCGGGCAATCCATTTCTTGCGAATGAGACCCATGCATTCATCATGGTCGATTGCATCTGATCTCTGAATTCACCTTTGGGATAAACATATCTACCAATAGGACCAAACCTAAAGTCGCCTGTAATAAATGATATTTCAAACCCATGTGCAGCGCCTATCAACGAAGGAAAATCGGCAAAGAAGGATTTTTTTTGATCATCCCAGTCAAATCTATAAGAATATAGAGATTTGTACCCTGCTTTCTCTAGGGCCATCAATGGCTCATCAACGCCGCGCAATTTCCAGCCCTCAGAGCGAGTCTTGACCCATAATTTATATAAATCTGGTTTTTTAAAATCTACCTTTGGAAT
>TARA_B110000014_G_scaffold264414_1_pt1 | contig 14702 bp, 16 predicted proteins | sample TARA_B110000014 | Tara Oceans TARA_B110000014 (sample SAMEA4396468) | marine metagenome | biome: Westerlies Biome; feature: [MES] marine water layer (ENVO:01000295) within the mesopelagic zone...; material: water (ENVO:00002006), including particulate matter (ENVO:01000060) such... | reverse complement strand
TCAACAACCAAAGATATTTCACTAGATACATCTCCAAATGAGAATGTTGCCGCTGAAAAAGATTCTGTAACCTTAAGTCAATCACTTGAAGTTAGTTTTGGAACTTTTGAATCTATCACTAACTACTCTGAGTTAGATTCCTTTAATGGAACATGGGGATGGGTAATGGGAAATGGACCTGGTGTGAATTTCTTAGAAATTCATGACGATACCATGAGCCATAAGCAATGGTCCCAAGAAATTAGACTCTCAGGATCTTCAAAAAATTTGGATTGGGTAGTTGGTTTATATGCATTTGAAGAAGATGCTAATGCCGTGATTGATGTACCTCTATTTAGAGGAATGAATCCATCACCGTTTTTACCTCCTTTTCTTGCAGGAGTTGCTTTACAAACTAAATTGCTAGGAAGCGAGCAACAAGGAAGCATTACAAATATGCAAAACCAAGCTATTTTCTTTGAAGGAACCTATGGAATAAGCGACAGATTAGACTTGACTATAGGGGCTAGGTACACTGAGGATGAGAGAGAATACACTAGAACTTCTAAACTATATGAAGATGCATCAGCCATTGGAATTCCTGGAACCTTTAATCCTTTTTATGCTTGTCCAGGTATGACAACAAATGCTATTGGTTTTGCTCTTTCAGACAGATGTACTAGAACAGTTGAATATAGTGAGACAACTCCAAGAGCTATTCTAAGTTATCAACAAAGTGACGATGTACTTTTCTATGTCAGTTTTAGTAAAGGATATTCTAGTGGTGGTTTTAATGGAGACGTGGCTATGAGACGTTTCCTCCCAGAAACTTCTGATAATTTTGAATTAGGAATGAAAGGTGAATTTTTTGATAACAGGCTTAGGGTTAACGCAACTATGTTCAATACTAGCTATGAAAATCAACAGGTTACAGTTGGAAGAATAGTTAATGGAACCCCTATTGCTGATTTGGTGAATGCTCAAGAGGCTACTTTGGAAGGGATGGAATTTGAAATCCTGGCCCAATTAACTGATTCATTAGTTTTGAGTGCAATGGTAGCTACATTTGAGGGAGAATATGATAAATTTTTAATTCAAGACAATTTAACTATTACTAATGCCGATGGTTCACTTTCTACTCAACAAGTAGAGAGAGATATTACTTCTACTGGTTTTGGTGGTAATGATGATCGCCTGACATGGGATCTGAGTTTAATACATTCTTATTATCTTTCTGATGGATCTGATATTCAGAGCACAATTGGAATCAGTTATCACGATGAAGAAGATTATACTCTAGAAAATGTTCCATCATCTGTTGCAGATGATTATGAGCTTGTAGATGCTAGAATCTCATGGAATCTTGCAGATGGTCAATCCTCTATTTCTTTATGGGGAACAAACCTTACAGATGAAGATTATGTAAATACTATGTTGAGCCAATCTGGGGATATCGAAATTGGAGGAACTAACTTCAGTCTTGGTATGACTGCAGACTATTGGGGTCAACCTAGAAGATATGGCATAGAATATAGAAGAAAATTTTAATATCTATGTCTGAAGGAATTGCCAAAGTAAATATCATCAATATTGAGTGGTAAGACTTTGGCAATGCCTCTAGCCCAACAAATTTGGGAGATGGAAACTGTCAATTAAATAAGCATAGAAAGATTTAACCACTGACAAGGGTGAGGTCGGTGGTTCGAGTCCACCCAGACCTACCATTTAAGATTTTTAACTTTATAGATGCTAATATTACTTTATGCAAAATCCTTTTTTAAAAGTAGCTGTTGTATTAATAAGTGCCGTGATTTTTTATGTAGGTTTAATGTTTGGCTTCTCTGAATTAGGTGGTGAGGTGGTAACTCTAATTAGACCAGAAGATGATGGAAGTAATAAAAATATTAGAGTTTGGGTTGTGGACTCAGATAATAAATCATGGATTGAACATGGGGATAGTAAAACATACTGGATACAACAATTAAGTAATGAGCCTGAACTTGCTATTATTAGAGAAGGGAAAGAGAGCAAGTTTTTAGCTTTTGCTGATAAGGAGGCTCATGATTTTTATCACAGCTTGAGAAGAGAAAAGTACGGACTCTCAGATAAGGTTTTGGAAATGCTTACCTTTAATGCAACAACTAAAGAGAACTGCAGCGGTATTCCAGTGAGACTAGAGAAAATATGAAAAATTTAATGAATTTATTGAGACAAGATTGGCAAAAAAGAAGTTGGTGGATGTCATTGTTATTTTATTTTTGCTTGTATATGACTTTTATCTACTTACCTTTTGATTTATTCTTAAAACCAGTAGCAGAAGATGAAGAAATTTGGTTTGGTTTCACCCTGATAGGTTGGTGGGCGAAGGCTACAGAGCCTTTACATTGGTTAATTTATGGTTTGGGTGCTTATGGTTTTTGGCAAATGAAAACTTGGATGTGGCCATGGGCAAGTATTTATGCTGCTCAAATTGTTATAGCAATGTTTGTTTGGAATGTATTAAAGGATAATAATTTAACTGCAGCTTTTATTTCTGCTTTAATTTTTTGTGTTCCGATGATAGCTTTATGGCGATCTAAAGATCAGTTCACAGATTAATGCAAAAAAATTTTAATATCGACGTACAGAAATAAATCATAGGGATTTTGTTCGAGCCTTTCCAGGCTCTTCAATACAAGTTAAAGTTAGTAGATAAATTTAATATGAAGATTTTAAGAATAACTTTAATAAGCTTAGCCCTTTGTTATATTGGTTTAGTTGTCGTGTTTGAGTCTTGGCTAGGCTATTCTCAACCTACAAATACAAATACTCTAGTTATAACTACTTTAGATAATAATCAATCAAAAGACAGAGTACTTTCAGCTGTGAATAATGATGGAAAGCTTTATGTTTCAGCAAATCATTGGCCTCGTGCATGGTATAGGCAGGCTAAGTCCAATCCAAATGTAGAGGTATTGTATAAAGGAAAAAAAAATCTTTATTTAGCCATTCCAGTTGAAGGTAAGGAGCATGCTAAACTTATCAAGGAGCATGCTCATTCATTATCTTTTAGATTACTTACAGGATTTCCTCCTAGGTATTTTCTTCGTTTGGAAATTAAAGAATAGAATTAATTTTCAGCTTACTTTGAATAGATCATTTTTTATGACAGTATTAGATATATGAAACGTTTTTTTCTCTTTTTAACTAAATTAGTTGGAGGTTTTGCAGCTCTAATTGTCTTGGTTGTGATTTCTCTATTTGTTGTTGCTAGATTCAGTGATGGTCCAATAGGCAATGGGCCCCCTTTAGAAATGATTACTGCAGGACCTTTTAAAACAGGGGAGTTGCAACTAGGCGAAGAGCCTGATTGGAGTTTCTTAAAAGATTATCCCGTAGTTAAATTTCAGTTATTGGATCCTCCTCGGTCTCGTGCTACTTTTATTATGGAAACAGGAGGAAGAATTTTTATACCTTCAGGGTATATGAATAGCACTCTAGGAAAAATATGGAAACACTGGCCAATGGAAGCAGAAGAAGATGGTAGAGCACTTCTGAGGGTTGACGGTAAACTGTATAAAAGAAATATGGTTAGGATAGAAGAGGGCGAGATCTTAAGTGATGTGTTGTCAGAGCTCAGTCGTAAATACGCCGGAGGTTTTCCTGTTTCTCAAGAAAATATTGATTCTGGAGATTTATGGATTTTTGAGCTAGAGCCAAGAAACGATTAAATTCTAATTTGATTCCTCTAAAGACTTAACGGTCTTTTCTAACATTAAATCCAGAGGAGTTAGTTCAATTTCAAGTTCTCTGCTCGCAGATAATGGTTCTATGTTATCGTCATGATCTAAAACTCCCAACATAGCCCTACTTACAGGAGGACGTGAAGATAACATTTCAAAAGTCCCTGCCAGCAAATACCCAAGAAAAAAGGGTAGAGAAATAACTTTTATTTTAACTCCTAATAATTTAGCAGTTTTCTCAACTAATTGCTCCCTTGTTAATGAGGTAGGACCTGCAAGAATTTTAATTCCGGTCGGAGAAGATTTTTCGTTTAAACTTTTTCTTATATCTATTTTTAAAGCCTCAATAATATCTCCTGCATAAATAGGTTGCTCCAAACTGGATTTTCGAAAAGTAAAATTAAACTTGGAAAGAGCACTTTTTTTTAAGGCAATACTGGCATAATCATTCTCTCCTAGAACCATTGGCGCCTGAATCACTAAACATGGTATTTCAGAATTTAGAAAAAGTCTCTCTGCCACTCCTCTAGAAGAAAAACAATTATTTTTTGATTCCTGATTAGCACCGACTATGCTGATATAACATATTTTTTTTACTTTACTTCCTTTAACTGCATTAACTAGAATTTTCGTAGTTTTTTTATGTACTAAATCAAAATTATTATTTCTACTTTCTTTAATAATTCCCACTAAATGGAGTACATAATCGCAAGAGCTAACTAACTTCTCCATTATTTTTAAGTCCAGATAATTACATCTAACTATTTCTACATTTTTTATGTCATTGTCTTTAACTAAAATCTTCAAATCATTTTCAGCATTCTTAGATCTCACTAAAGCACAAATGTCTAAATTACTTTTAGATAATAAGAATTTTTTTCCTAAATTACCATTAGCACCCGTTATTAGTATTCTCTCTTTCATTTTTTTAATTTGTTTAGCAAGGTCCATAATCTTTCAGATATTGAGATTATGGTCGATGTAATCAGAATCCAGGCACAAGCAATAAATAAGCTGTAAGGAAGATCAATTCCTAACCCTTCTGAGAAGATGCAAATACTAACTAAAATATAGTAAGCCACACCATTAGAGCGGCCTAAAAAACTTGTCCTTAATTTATGTCCACTCAATGCTTTGGAGTCTAAGACATACTGAGAAAAAGAAACAATTACCAGTAACGGAAGAAGTATTGGGATGTTATGCGTGTTATTTAAAGCAAATAATAAAATAACTACTAAAAAAGCATCGCAAGAATGATCCAATAAACCTCCAAAAGCACTCTCTTGTTTTTTCTTTCTTGCTATACGCCCATCCAATATATCACTGAAGATAGCTAATATTAAAAACATACTAGCAGCTGCCCATCTGTTAGAAAGAATCATCCAAACTAAGATTGGTGCAATGACCAATCTAAATATACTTAAGGAATTGGCTAGAGTAAGAAAGTTTTTCACTTAATTTTATTTGTTTCCAAATAAATCTCTATTTGCTCTAGGTAAAAACATCAAGCCAATTACGGCATTAAATAGAATGAAGAAATTATGCTGTAAGAATCCAAAAGCAGCCATTTGACCTTCATTTTCAGGGAAAAGTATTATCCAAGAAGTAATAGCTGCTGCACGCATAGGAGTAGGCACTGTTGCAGCAAAAAATATTATTGGAAGAAGTGGAAGTAAGGCTATAGAAGATACTTCAACACCAAAGAAGCCAAGAGCTGTTGAATAAACAAATACTGCGGCAAGTAACAGAGGCGATCTCAATAAGAAAAAAGCTCCGTAATGCTTAAGTTTTGCTAGCCTGAAAGCATGGAAAATTTCTAAATTTCTAATTTTATTATTTTGAAATAGTGGTCCACGAAAGAAAAATACCCAAAAAGTAAAGAAAAAAGCACCACCTATGGCAATATATTTTATAAGTCCAAAAACTACAGGTAAGTCTTTGCCTCCTATTGCAAATCCTATAGTGGCCCAAACCAACAAATAGAATATTTCACAAAACATTATAAATAGCATTAGAGAGGCTACTTCCCATCCAGGCACTTGATCTCGTCTATTTAGGTAATAAGCCATAGCACCTTTTCCTATCTGTTCATTAAACATGGAGATGATGTAAGCACTTGCGCGAATAGGCATAATATCTGTGTATTTGATGTCTTGGATAAACCAATTAAGTGCTCTGGTTATTATTAGAGTGTCTAAGGCAAAATACAACAGACAATAAGCCGTCATCATTAGAATCCATGGTATCCAATTTACTGCAGAAAAAACGATTAATAGGTATTGGATTAAAGATAGGTCTTCTCTTAAAGCTGCTCCATTTAATCGATAATATATGTAATAGAAACAAACAGCTGTTATTCCTAATAGTATTATCTTTCCTATCCGATTAGTTTTCTTAGGTTTATTTATAGTATTGCTCTCAGATGTACTCAATTTTTTCTCCTATATAAGGAAGTTGAAGTCTTTATGGGCTTGTAGGATACTTTATTTATTGGTAAATAATATTAATTTCAAATTAAACTTGATAAGTTTATTAGTATAGTTTTTTGAAAGAGCCTTCATAAATATGATAAACCTTATTTTGACAAATTTTAATTTTTCCAGATCATCATTAGATTGTTTTATGTTATTTTATCTAAAAAGATAGGTGTCTTCATAAGAATTATCAGAAAATCAAAAATTTAAATTTAAGTATGATTAAAGCATTTAAAAATTTTATGTCCAGACGCACAATTAGTTCCGACATCAGGAATCGTACAATGAATATCTTTTCCAGTAGTACAATTTTTGAAGAAACCCGTACAAAAGTTGAAGCTTTAAGGTTACTAGAAGAGAGGCCTCATGAAGTACTGTATTTTCATAAAGTAGACGACCCATACTCCCATCTCACTATTCAATGTATCGATAAGTTTAAATCATCTTACGATGTTATTTTTAAGCCAGTTTTGGTTGGGGAAGAAAATCCTGAGACAGTTCATGAACCTTCACTCTACAATAGATATTGTTTAGAGGACGTTAAAAAGATTGCTCCATTTTACGGCACTGAATTCTCTGCAGATGCTTATCCATCAAAAGAATTAGTAGATAAAGCAAATTCAATCCTTGCAGCGGTGGATGATGCAAGTTTCGGGGAGATTGCAAAAACTATTAGTTTTGCTATATGGAAAGGAGATCATGAAGTTTTGAATGATTTGTATTTAAAGTATCAAGCCACCGACGATGAAGTCACAGCTAAGTTAATTAGTGGAAATAAAATAAGAAATGAAAAAGGTTATTACTTTGGTTCAGCATTTTATTATGAAAAAGAACTTTATTGGGGGGTAGATCGTTTGCAATACTTAGAAGAAAGACTCACAGAGCTAGGAGTAAAGAATAACTCTAATAATGAATCTATCTGTCCGATAAAATTAAAAGCTCCGACTAAACTCACCGCAGAAAAAAAGGTTAATCTTTATTTCTATCCTTCGCTTAATAGCCCCTATACCTTTGTTGGCTCTAAAAGAGTGAAAGAAATGCGAGAAGATTATCCAATTAATTTAATAACTAAACCCGTTTTGCCGATGTTGATGCGCAAAATGATAATTATAGGTGCTAAGGCAAAATACATTATTTCGGATGCAGCCCGTGAAGGAAGAAAGTATGGGTGTGAAATGAAATCTATTTATTCGCCCATTGGTAAACCAGCAAGAAAAGCTTATTCTTTGTTTCCAATTATCGATGAAACTGGAAAGGGGTTTGATTATATAGATGCGTTACTAAAATCTTCTTTTCAAGATGGGATTAATATAGGAGAAGAAAGTTATCTAGAGAATCTAGTTACTCAGTTAGGACTGGATTGGTTGCAAATAAAGAAAGACCTGAATACAAAACATTGGAAAAAGATTTTGAATGATAATTTAGAAGATATGTATTCAGGGAATTGTTGGGGGGTGCCAAGTTTTAAAGTCACTGACGCCGATGATAGCAATCCTTTTTATGTTTGGGGTCAAGATAGAATATGGCTACTAAAGGAAGAAATTGCTGATCGTTTAAAAAAGAATTGATTATGAAAATTTGGAATCTTACTTTTTTATTTATTATTATGATGGTTGCTTGTTCGGAAGTAGATACTTCATCAGAGGAATTAGCATCAGCGTCTTCAATTAAACCAACTGAAGATAAAAAAATTATCGAACTAAGATTTGCACCCAACCCAAACAAGAATGCATATTTTGGAGATTTGCATGTTCACACTGCTAATTCTTTTGATGCTTATACTTTTGGAACAATTAGCTCTCCTGCGGATGCTTACCGATATGCTCAGGGTCAGGCAATTCCTCATCCTACCGGATATCAAATACAACTGAGTAGACCATTGGATTTTTATGCTGTCACAGATCATGCAATGTTTTTGGGGTTGCTTAAGGAGTCAGCTGATACAAGCTCTGAATTTTCCCGCTATGACATAGCCAAACCTTTCCATAATCTTAATGATTCAGTTAGTAGTAGCTTTCTCTCAATTATGCAAAGAAGTAATCTTTTTCGACCTTTTGGACGTGCAGTTAATGATGGTCTAGAAAAAGGCACTATCGATAAATCATTAGTTGAAGAAGTCAGCCGTACTGTTTGGCAAGAGACTATAAAAGCAGCTGATGATGCTTATATACCTGGAATTTTTACTACTTTTGCTGGGTATGAATATACATCTAGTATTGATTTATACGAAAAATATTTACATAGGAATGTCATTTTTCGTGATACCAAAAGCTTACCGGCTAGACTTTTTTCTAGATTAGATAGTCAAGATCCAGAAAAATTATGGGACTGGATGGATAGGTTGAGAAATAATGGAGTTGAGAGTTTAGCCATACCTCATAACTCCAATATTTCAGGCGGGGCTACTTTTTCATTGAATGATTATACTGGTGGTCCAATTGATGAAGCTTATGCAAAGAAACGCGCACTTAACGAACCATTAACAGAGATAACACAAGTTAAAGGAACTTCAGAGACCCACCCTTTGCTCTCTAAAAATGATGAATGGGCAGCTTTTGAAGCAAAAACAGGTCATGAAGGTGAAGAGATTATTAGTAATTTAAAAGGTAGTTATGTAAGAGATGCTTACTTGCGAGGCTTGACCTTGTCAGAAAAAGGTTTAACCAACCCATATAAATTTGGTTTGATAGGATCAAGTGATACTCATGTTGGGGGCGGTTCTGATAATGAAGAAGTATATTTTTCTAAAATTGGTCTTTTAGATGGCACAGCAGAACTAAGAGGGTCAATTCCCTTTAATAGATTCTATGGGGCTTTTTTAAGAGTATTCAGACCGAACGCCCTCGAAAAAATCGATGGAAGAAATTATTTGTCTATTAGTAAACGTCTGATCCATTGGTCAGCATCTGGTCTTGCAGGAGTGTGGGCGGAAGAAAATACTCGTGAAGCAATTTATGATGCTTTTAGACGCAAAGAAACATTCGCAACAAGCGGTCCAAGAATCAAGGTAAGATTTTTTGCAGGCTATGACTTAGAAAATTCTAATTTAGATGACCTTACTCTTATAGAAGATGCGTATGCCAAGAGTATTCCAATGGGTGGAACGCTTAATCTAGAGGGTAGTAAAAATCCTACATTTCTTGTTTGGGCGATTTCTGATCCTCTCGGAGCACCATTACAAAGAATTCAGATTATTAAAGGATGGTTAGAGGACGGAGAACATAAAGAGAAAGTATATGATGTTGCTTGTTCCGACGGATTAATAGTTGATAAAGAAACTAATCGATGTCCTGATAACGGAGCCAGTGTTGATCTTAGAGATTGTTCAATCAGTGCTGATTCTGGCGCTCGAGAATTAAAAGATTTCTGGCAGGATCCTGAATTTCTAAAAGATCAAGAAGCTTTTTATTATTCTAGAGTTCTTGAAAATCCCGTCTGTCGATGGTCAACTTGGGATGCTATTAGAAACGGGAAAATGCCTAGATCTGATATACCTTCAACTATGCAAGAAAGAGCTTGGTCTTCTCCTGTATGGTATCAAAGAGGACTTTAGTCAGATCTTGCTGAGATATATATAACTGATTTATATAACACCGCAGGAAGAATTATCCAAGGTATTTGGGTCTGAAACATCACGACTCTACCTTGAAATTCAAATAGTTGGGGATTAAAGAAATTCCCAGTTGGGATAAGTGGAGCCCAAGACAGATCTTTTCCTATCGCAAGTTGGTCGTGATAAAGAAAAAGCTCAACAAATAAATTTTGTGCAATACACCAAATGAGCAAGATAAAGAAACCACGCCAATGCCATTGATGAAATATGAGTAGATTTTTTCCCGTAAACCTCCACATTAACCAGAGGCCACCCAAACAAACAGTTCCAGCATCTGCAAGTGAATTCAAAATCCAATTAACATGAATGGGGATCCAGGTATTAATTGAAGGAGATCTTCTGATGATTACTGAGTCTCCATCAATCAATCCATAAGTGAACCAGATCTCCCAACCTAGAGCGCAAACTAAAAAAGCACTTATATAAATAAATGACACCCATGAAGGAAGAGAGGATTTGTATCTCAATAATATAATCAAAGGAATAGATGCGCTAGTGTATACAATGAATATCACTCGAGCTTCTTCAAAAGTCATAATCAAATAATACTATGTATTCTGTCTAAAAAGATAGTTTAGGTTTTTGATAAAGGGGGTCTGATAATTTAAGTATCCTAGGTTTGAGGTATATCTATTAATATTCCAATTTAGAGTGTATTATTTTTAAATATTTAACTAAGATAAAATGGCATTTAATCCAGGACCAATGCAGGTATTTCCTAACTTTTTTTCAACTAAAGAAGAAGTGTTAGATGATATTAAAAAACTAGATTTATGGCCAACAGTTTATGTCTCTGACAGGATGGACGAATTACCACCTCATTGGCATGATGTTGATAATTGCGGCTATGTCATGGAGGGTAAAAGTTATGTTTTGAATGAAATAGGAGAAAGGTTTCTTCTGGCTGCAGGGACTAAATTACTCATTCCAGCCGGAGCTATTCATGCAGAAGGAAAAGTAGAAGAGAGAATGATTTATATTGTAGGTATTTCTGAGCCGGCTAATTTATTTGAAAAGTTAACATTGTTGGATCCAAAAGACAGCCCTTTGTATAAATTATGATTGATTTTGGCTTATGTTTTGCTTCACAGATAAGTGATATTGATTATATTGTAGAGGCAGAAAAACTTGGATTTGCTGATGCTTGGTTTGGAGATAGCCAGATGATTTGGTCAGATTGTTACGCTTGCTTAGCTATAGCATCTCAAAAAACTAAAAAAATAAATTTGGGTACTGGAGTAGCAGTCGCTGGAACGCGGCCTCCCTCTGTTCATGCATCAGCTATAGCTTCAATTAATCAATTAGCACCTGGTCGAACTTTCTTTGGAGTAGGTTCAGGAAATACTGCTATGAGGATTATGGGTCTTCCTCCCATGAGAATAAAAAAATTTGATAGATTCCTGAAAGAAGTAAAACCTCTTTTATCCGGAAAAGAGTCATTAATAGATAATGGAAAAAGTCAGAAGCTTATAAAGCATATTATGCAAGAAGATGGTTTTGTGAATTTTAAAGATCATATACCTATATATATTTCTGGTTTTGGACCTAAGTCTTTAGCTTTAGCAGGGAAATATGGCAATGGAGCAATAATATCATTACCACCTAGTTCGGGGGTGATGAAATTCTATTGGTCTATGATAGAACAAGGAGCTTCCTTAGATACCCAAAAAAATATAAAAGAAGATTTTACTCTTACAGCATTGACTGCTATCTCTATTCTAGATGAAGGAGAGAAGGTGGATTCAGATAGAGTTAAGACAGAATGTGGACCAATGGCTATGGCTTCAGTTCATTATGCATATGATCAATGGAGAAACTTTAATCAAGAACCTCCGGAATTTTTAAAAGAGATGTGGCCTGATTATATAAAGGTACTTTCAAAGATTCCCAAAAAAAGAATTCATCAAAGGATACATGCGGGTCACAATTGTTGGGTTTTGCCGGAAGAGGAAAAATTCTTAAACACTAAAATTCTAGAATCGACTTGCCTTATAGGGACTAAAGATAATTTAATTGAAAGATTACGAGAATTTCATACTATGGGACTAGATAAAATAATGATTCTTCCTGGTCTCAAACCTAGATATGAAGTAATAAAAAGAATATCTCAAGACTTGATAGGGAATATTTAATTAATGTTGTAATATCAATTTAATAAAAATTTCAGGAAATATGAGTATAAAAATTTATAGTTGTGAAGGTTCTAGAGGGATGAGACCTATGTGGACTCTTGAAGAAATGAAAGTTGATTTTCAAGCGGAAATGTTGCCTTTTCCTCCAAGGGTGTTCTCTCCTGAATATCTAGAAGTAAATTCTTTAGGCACTATCCCTTATCTAGAGGACGGCAAGGTGCGGATGACTGAATCAGTTGGTATGTGTCAATATTTTGTTGAAAAGTATGGGCCAACAGATCTACAAGTCCTTCCTAATGAAGATGATTTTGCAGCCTACCTTAACTGGCTTACTCATTCAGATGCAACACTTACTTTTCCTCAAACTGTAGTTCTCAGATATACATTACAAGAACCTGGGGTTGCCGATGCTGCAGCTGAAGGTTATAGAAAATGGTTTGTATCAAGATTAAAATTACTAGAAAAAACTTTAGAAGATAGAGAATATTTGTGTTGCGATAGGTTAACTATTGCTGATATTTGTGTAAGTTATGCTATTTATCTAGCTTCTAGTTTAGGAATAGATCAAGCGTTTAAACCTAACATAAAAAGATGGACTGATATGCTTTTTGAACGGGAAGCTTTCAAAAAAGCAAAAAGCTATCGGCATCAAGAAAAGAATCCAGTTATAAAATAAAATACTTTTAATATGATAAAAATTATTTATTCTTTCATCATTACAGCTTCTTTAATTACTTTTTTATTAATTAGTCAAACCACTGTTTCTAATATGTTTTGGTTGCTCAGTATTGATATGCCAGTCACTTTCTCCATCATCTTTTCAAGTCTACTGCACGATTTGTATAATATGAATGGAGGAGGAGCGATTCCCGTTATAGGGCTGGTATCGTTAGGCCTTTTCATAGCATTTCTAGTATCTAGAGTAATTTTAGTATGGGTCAATATAAACCATAAATATGCCTATGCTTTGGCAGGCGGATGCGCACTTGCGGCAATAGTGTTGATGATGCCCTTGGCCTTTTATAATTTAGATCTAATAGCTGGAGCTCGTTCTTTATATGGGAAAATTTACCTCATTTTTTCAGGGATATTAGGGGGTTATTTATTTGGATATTTGACTAAATCAAAGGAGGACTAATATGAATTACCAAAAAAAGATCTTAACCGGACTATTTATTTTTTATTCTTTTCTTTCTCTGGCTGATAGCCACAAAGATGTTTATAAATTAGAGACTATAGCGGAAGGTTTAGATCATCCTTGGGGGATAACTTTTATATCGGAAGATGAAATATTAGTAACTGAGTTGTCTGGTCAACTTAGGCTTATAAAAGATGGAGTTTTATTAGAAGATCCTATTAAAGGAGTTCCAGAGGTATTATTTGCAGGCCAGGGAGGCTTATCTGAAATAATATTACATCCTAATTTTCAAGAAAATAGATATATTTATTTATCTTTTTCTGAAATTGATCTTAACAATAAATTGAATACACTGAGAGTCATTAGAGCGAAACTTGAACAAAGGGCTTTAACTGAAATTAAAACAATTTTTAAGGCTACTCCGACTAGAAAAACAGCAGCTCATTATGGTGCTAGGTTGGTTTTTTTAGTGGATGGAACTCTTTTAATTACTTCAGGAGATGCTTTTAATCAACGAGAAAAAGCTCAATCATTAGATAACCATTTTGGTAAGATATTAAGATTAAATGATGATGGATCTATACCTAAAGATAACCCTTTTCTTTCTATTCCTGGAGCTTTGCCAGAGATATGGTCATATGGTCATAGAAATCCTCAAGGAATAATTGCTAGTCCAGATGGGAAAATTATTTTTGAACATGAGCATGGACCTATGGGCGGGGATGAGCTCAATATTATCAAGCCTGGGAAGAATTATGGTTGGCCAGCTATAACATATGGTTTGGATTATAGCGGTGCCATTATTTCCCCCTTTAAGAAAAAACCAGGAATGGAGCAACCTCAAAAATATTGGGTGCCATCAATAGCCCCGTCTGGTATGACTTTTTATACGGGTAGTTTATTCCCAAAATGGAAAAATAGTTTATTTATTTCAGCACTTGTTCCAGGTGATGTTAGAAGGTTGAATCTAGATAGTGACGGAAACTTTTTAACTGAAGAAATACTATTTGAGACAGAAGGAAGGATAAGAAATATAGTGATGGCTCCTGATGGATCGCTAGTCATTGCAACAGATGGACCTAAAGGAAAACTCATAAGAGTAGTTCCTAATAATTAATTTAAAAATAAGGAGGCAATATGATTGCAAGAACGTTATCAGGTTTGATTGGATTGACAATGCTTTATACTTTTACTGGATGGGTTATTGACCCTTTGACAGCTGCAAAAGGATTAGATATGGATTTATTAGAAGGGCTGGGAAGAAGCTCTCAAGTGGGAGATTTTTCAGCTTTCTTTTTTACAGCAGGAATAATGGCATCTCTAGGTGCGTTAAGAAATGAGCATGTTTGGTTATATGGACCTATTTTATTAATTGGTTCTGCTGCCTTGTTTAGATTCAATGCTTATATTTCTCATGGTGCATCCTTCCATTCTATTATTTATGCAGAATTAGTCATGACAGCTTTACTTATTATCTGTGTGTTATTGATGAAAAGGGAACTTAATAAGGTAGAATCATAAGAGATATATTTTTTAAAAAAGGTACCCCTTTTCAAATTCTAGTATGGGAAGAACTTAAAAAGATTCCGAAAGGTTCTACGAAGTCTTATAAAGAGATTGCTGTTGCAATAGGGCGTCCTTATT